>Ga0310827_100154_pt1 | contig 83885 bp, 68 predicted proteins | sample WT_ome_2_FD_201309 | JGI IMG/M metagenome (GOLD analysis project Ga0310827, IMG submission 201309) | Sorghum-adapted microbial communities enriched on wild type (WT) sorghum from Joint BioEnergy Institute, Emeryville, California, United... ... | reverse complement strand
TGCCTCCAGCTTCCTTTGGATTCCACCTCGCGGTGGACACCCTTGCTCTTGGCTAGTGGTTGGTAACTACAAACCCCCACAGTGGACTTTCACCACCTAGTTAATCGCCATGCGTGGCACACTAAAACGAAGAGACCTGAGGATGTCAGGTCTCTTTTTTGCTGCGCTGCAAATCGCTCCAAACCTTCTTGTTGCTATATTCCTTGTTGGTGCTAATGTCTGGACCAAACCAAGCCGGCGGCTCAAAGGACCGCGCCTCCTCCTCTGAGCTGAACTCCACTTCAAGAACGATAAAATCGATCTGGTCGTAAACGTCGATCTCGACTGTACGCTTGTCCCATTCGGCAGTTACCCGTCGTTTGGTTAAAGGAATGGCCTGATGAATCCCGATAATTTGCTGATACAACCCTTCCGAAATGGATACCTCCACTTCTTCCCGGGACAGGCCAAACCCTCTTTTGAAGGTATGCGTAAATTGAATCTCTCCGGTACGCAAGTCCTCGATTCTGCGAACCCGCAGCTCCTGATCCTCATGCAGGGCTAGATACGTCTGGTCGATCGCATGTTCCGACCGTACCACCAGCTCTCCCTCCCGAATCAGTTGCTCCGGATACGCCGGCAACAGAAACTTGCGTTCAATTTCCAGCGACAACGGAAAAAACCTCCTCATGTTCTTTTCAGTAAAAATTCAGTATCCGTTCATCGTGAATTCAGCGGTCTTTCATGCTCCATTCAGTTGTTATTCATGCTGGATTCAGTCCCCCCAGATACACTGGACATATCCATTATACGAATACATACCTAGGGGGACAATCACGTGAAACTCATCCAAGACATGAAGATTGCGCTAAAAATCCGCTTGCTGGCGTATTGCCTGTTTGCGTTTCTCCTTATCATCGGTGTCGTGGGTCTTCGGGAAATTTCCAACGTTAACGACAAGCTGGAGGAACTGAATAACGAACGGCTCGTGCCGATCGTGAAGCTGGAGGAGCTGAAATCGAGCATGATTGCGGCGAGCACCTCGGCCAACAGCTACATGAACGCCTCCGATGACGAAGAACGCGCTTCGCTGAAGGAGGAAATCACCGCAACCTTAACGAAGATCGAGGCAAGCTTGTCCGAATATAACGATGAAACTGACCAAGCGACTGTAAGCAATGTATTGACTACATACGCAGCATATACTGAGGCGTTGGACAACTTCCTGACGACGTACCAGAACGGCATGACCGGTCCAGGAGGCCCAGGGGCGAACGCGCCTGCAACGGAGGAGGCCGCTGAAGCGGGTGCTGAAGCAGGGGATGCAACAGGGGTTGCGGCGGGGGCAGACCCAGCCGCCGAACCGGCAGGGGAACCCGGCGGACCTCCAGCAGAAATGACCGCCTTGGATACGGCGAAAGCCGAATTGATCGACGCGATGGACGGCTGGATCAATGAACATATCAATGAAGCGCGGCAAACCTATGAAGACAGCAAAGCGGTCTACCGTTCCACCTGGATCACCATGTTGATCCTGCTGGCCATTTCCGCCGCCGTCACTGTCGTTCTGGCATTGTTTATTATTCGCGCCGTCGTCCATCCGATTGAAAAAGTAACCGCCAAGCTGAAGGAGATTGCCGACAGCAACGGCGATTTAACCGGGCGAATCGGTTATCGCAGCAAGGATGAGCTCGGCGTGCTCAGCCAAAGCTTTGACGCCTTTATGGCCAAGCTGCAAACGATCATCGGGGAAATCATCGCCTCCAGCGGCACGATGTATTCCGCCAGTCAGTTGCTGAGCCGGGCAACGGGAGAAACCACCGCTTCACTGGAAAACATCTCCGCCACGGTACAGCAGATCGCTTCCGGCACCTCGGAGAATGCCGCTGTCGCGGAGGAAACGTCCGCCAGCTTAACCGATATGGCCCGGTTCTCCGAATCCACGGCCATCGCCAGCAAACATACAGCGGAGAAGAGTAAAATCGTCGGCGAAGCCGCAGCCAACGGGGCGATGAAAATTACAGAGATCGAAGAGGCCATTACCGATATCGAGTCGTCAACCCGCCTCGTTACGTCAACGATCCGCCAGCTTAACGATTCATCCGAGCGCATCGCCAACATGACCGAGCTGATCGCCGGCATCTCTGCCCAAACCAATCTGCTGGCGCTGAATGCCGCGATTGAAGCGGCCCGCGCCGGGGAAGCCGGCAGAGGATTTTCCGTCGTGGCCGATGAAATTCGCAAGCTGGCCGATGAGAGTCGGATCGCCGCTCAAGAGATCGCCGATGTGGTTGCCGACAACCAGTTGAAGTCGGCGGAAGCCGTAGCCTCGGCCAATGAAGCGGCCGGCAAGGTGCAAGAAGGCGTGGAAAAAGCGGCGGAGGCAAAGCGCAGTATCGATCATATTCTGGGCAGCGTGCAAGAAATCATCGGCCAGATCGCCCGCATCGATGAGGATAACGATCGGCAGGCGCAGAGCACCCGGGAGATGGAGAAAGCGATCAGCAGCATCGCGATCGCGACCGAAGAGATCGCCGGAGGCACGGAGCAGATTAGTAGCAGCATCCAGCAGCAGCTCGCCACGATGAACGAAATCGACGGCACCGCCGACCAGCTGGCCGCGATGAACGAAATCGACGGCACCGCCGACCAGCTGGCCGCGATGGCGAAGAAGCTGCAGGACATGACCTCCGGCTTCACGGTGTAAGGATGTTCAGGCACCATGCTCGAGCACAACAAAGAAAGCCGTCCCGGGAGTTCAAGCTCCCTGGGACGGCTTCTTTAGGTCATATCGGAAATCTATTCGAAATTTCATATATAAAATGGTGCCAACGAAGAAAAAAAGGGAATCTATTCGGTTTTTCATATAGATTTAGGCTGTTTCTCTCGGAAATGAGCAAATGTATATGAAATTTCATATAGATTCCCTTAAATCCGCCCAAATCGTTAAATTGTATTCGATTTTTCATATACATTAGGCGCGAGAGGGGAGTGGGAAGGCTCAACAGCGGAACAAGTTGCTGGACATGACCTCCGGCTTCACCGTGCAAGTCTATGGCGCCCGGTAACCGATCTCCCCGTTGACGACGGTCATGAGCACCTGCGCCTGGAGAAGCTGCTCGGGGTCACCTTCAATTTCCCGGTCAATGACCGTAAAATCCCCGGCTTTCCCCACAGCGATCTCCCCGCGCTCGTCCGCTTCCCCGGCGGCCTGGGCACTGCCGCGGGTAAAGAGCGCCACGGCCTCCGCCGTCGTCAGCTTCTCTTCGGGCAGATAGCCCTCGTGCGTCTCCTCCGGCGCCCGCCGGGTCACCGCCGCATGCAGCCCAAGGAACGGGCTGAGCGGCTCGATGGGCGCGTCGCTGCCGCCGGCGCAGGCGATTCCGGCCGCCAGCAGCTTCTTCCAGGCGTACAGGTACTCCGTACGCCCTTCCCCCACCCGCTCCAGCACCCAGGGGAAGTCGCTGGCCACGAACCGCGGCTGGATATCCGCCGCGAGCGGCAGCGCGGCCATGCGCTGGACGAGCCCGGCGTCCAGCACCTGCGCATGGATCAGCCGGTCCGGGAGCCGGCTGCCGGAGATCAGCGGCTGCGCCTCCATCGCGCGCAGCGTGAGATCGGCGCCGCCGTCGCCGATCGCGTGCACGGCGATCGGGAAGCCCTGCCGCCGCGCCTCGCGCACGATCTCGGCGAGCCGCTCCTCCGGATGGATCGCCATGCCCCGGGTGTGCGGCGCATCGCTGTACGGCTGCTTTAGCAGCGCGGTGCGGCCGCCGATCGCTCCGTCGGCGAACAGCTTCGCCGCACCGATGCGCAGCCAGTCATCGCCGTCGCCGGCCCGCACCCCAAGCTCTTCCGCCTCCTCCAGGAACGGATAGTACAGCAACTGGTGGGTGCGGAAGGCGATCCCTTCCTCGCGCAGCTCGCGGCATATTCGCCGCATCGTCTCGATGCTGCCTAGAAACCGCAGGTCCTCGGTATGGGCAGCTGTGAGCCCAAGGCGCAGCGCGTCGAGCCAGGCGCGGCGGATGGCGTCCTTCTTCGCGGCGTAGTCCGGTTCGGGCTGCGCCCGGGTGAACGGCACCGACGCCTCCTCATACACCCAGCCGTTTAAGCGGCCGTCCTCGTCTCTGCCGTAAGCGCCAGCTTCCGGATCCGGCGTATCCGCCGTAATCCCCGCGCGGCGAAACGCCTCGGAGTTGGCCAGATACGCATGGAAGCAGGTGCGCGTCAGGAAGATCGGATGGCGGTCGCTGGCCGCATCCAGCTCCTCCAGCGTTGGCGCAGCGGCAGGCACGAACCGATTCTCGTCCCAATTCAAGCCGAGAATCCACTCGCCGGGCGGCGTCACGGCAGCGCGCTCCCGCACGAGGCGCAGCATCTCCTCCTTCGAAGTGACGCCGCTGAAATCAAGCATGGCCAGCTTCATGCCGTGCATGGACAGGTGCATGTGCGAGTCGGTTAAGCCTGGGAGCACTACCGCCCCCTCCCAGTCCACAGTATGCACCGCCCGGCCTGCCAGCTGCAGCTTCAGCTCCGCCGTCCGCCCGATGGCACGGATGCGGCCGTTTTCCACGTATACCGCATCGGCTTCTTTTTCAGAGAGTCCGGTTGGCTCCAGCGCTTGGATTCTCCCGTTGATAAATAACGTGCCCGTCACGAACACCGCTCCTTTCTGCCTGCCCGTTCAGCCTGTTTGTCAGTATTTTTGCGGGCTTCCCTTACATTCCTAGCATAAACTGAACGATCTTGTCGTGCATTCCCGGCAGACCTTCATGGCCGAAATCCGGGTAAATCTCCAGCTTCTTCGGCGAAGGAATCGCGTTGTAGGCAGCAAATTGGGTGGATGGCGGGCAAATCTCGTCCATCAATCCAACCCCCATCAGTACTTCCGCTTGAATGCGGCTGGCCAGATGATGCACATCAATGTAGCCCAGCTTGGCAAACAACTCCTCCTCCCGTTCATGCTGCGGATCAAAGCGGCGGAAGTACAAGCGTAATTCCTCGTATGCATTCTTGGCCAAATCCATCTCCCATACCCGGCGGTAATCGGAGAGGAACGGATAGACTGGAGCAGCCCGACGAACCCGGGGCTCCAGCGCTGCGCATGCTAACGTGATCCCGCCGCCTTGCGACCAACCGGTGACGCCGACGCGGTTCTCATCCACCTCCGGCATCTCCATAGCGATCCCCGTCAATTGTACAGCGTCCAGGAAAATATGGCGGAACAACATATTTTGCGGATCCCCGTCTACCCCGCGGATGATATGGCCTTGCAGCGTATTGCCGATCGTTCCGCCAACATCCTCCGATCTGCCGCCTTGACCGCGGCAATCCATCGCAAAGACGTGGAAGCCAAGCGAAGCGTACCCCAGCTTCTCCGTCCAGTCGCCGGCATTCCCGGAATAACCGTGGAACAAAATCACGGCAGGCGCCGGGCCGTCCGATTTAACCGGGCGCACGTATTGCGCATGGATGCGGGCTCCTTTTACTCCGGTAAAATAAAGATGATAGCACTCCACACCCGGCACTTGATATTCCGCCTTCTCCAATTGAACCTGTGAATCCACTGCGCGCATTTCGCGCAGCGCTGTCTCCCAATAAGCGTCGAAATCCGGCAGCTTGGGGTTAATTCCTTTGTACTTGCGCAACTCGTCCAAGGGCATGTCAATAACCGGCATTGGCCTCTTCCTCTCTCCACAATAGGGGCTGATTTACACCGTCCGGCTGAACTGCCGCAGCAGTTGCCGGGCCATCGCTCACAGTATAGCTTGACAACGCTTTCTATACAAGTGGATCGGAGGCGATGACCGGTTTGCGCGCCCATGGTACACTATTTTTATAGATAACAGATAAAAAAACGAACGGATAGGAGCCATACCTATGAACAACAAGTACACCATCGTCTTCTTTGATCTCGACGGCACGCTGCTGAACGAGGACAAGCAAGTTCCGCAGGATACGATTCAGGCCATTGCTGAACTCAAAGCAAGCGGTATCGAGCCGGTGATTGCAACCGGGCGGGCGCCGTATTTTTTTGAACCGATCGCCAAGCTGCTTCACATCGAATCCTTCGTCAGCCTAAACGGGGCTTACGTTGTCTACCGGGGCGAGCCGCTGCTTCAGCGGCCCCTGCCTGCGCAAAGCCTTCAGAAACTCGTTGAGTTGGCTGGGCGCCATCAGCATCCACTCGTATTTCAGGGGCATGACCGTTATTACACCAATACTGAGGCACACCCCTTTGTCGTGGAATCCATTAATTCGCTGAAGGTCGAGCATCCGGGATTCGATCCGGAATTTTGGAGCAAATCCCCGGTGTATCAAGCTTTTCTGCATTGTGAGGAGCAGGACGAAGCGCTGTACGATGGACAATTCGAGGACTTGCGTCTGATCCGCTGGCACTCGAAAGCGATGGATGTCACGCTGCGCGGCGGCTCCAAGGCGGTGGGCATCGCAGCCATGCTGGAACGTCTCGGCATCCCTCTGTCTGCCGCAGTCGCCTTCGGAGACGGTCTGAATGATAAGGAAATGCTGCAGGAAGTCGGTTTAGGGATTGCCATGGGCAATTCTCATCCAGACCTGCTGCCTCATGCCGATTATGTCACGGCGGCTGTGGATGAGGGCGGCATCCGTCAAGGTCTGCGTTATGCGAGACTGATTAACTGAGACTTTTCGCAAAAAATAGGAGATTCTTTGAAACATCTGCAGCTCTTCCTGCGTCAAAGGGTTAAACCAGTCTGAATCCGGAAGGAGGGAAATGATACCTTAAGCCTCGCCGTACGCTATGCGAGAGCAGAGCAGACGGCGAATCTGATTCGTTTAACTCATTACTGTTTCCAGGAGGGACTTGACGAATGAAACGGAACAGAACGTTCTCTTTCTCTAAACTTTCCAAGCTGACGCTGCTCATGGTCATCGCGTTCACGATGATGTTTGGCGGTACGGCCTCAGCTTTCAGCGACATTAAAGGTGACCAGGAGCAAAAGGCGATCGAACGCCTGGAGAAGATGGGAATCATTAAAGGCGACCTTCACGGCCGTTATTATCCGGCCCAGAAGCTGACAAGTGCGGAAGCCGTCACGCTGATCGTGAAAACGCTGGATCTCAACTTCGATACGATCCGGTTCATCAAACTGCCCAAAGCCAGCGATTATTACACCAAGATAAAGGATCATGCTTGGTATTCCGAAGCCTTTGTGATCGCGAACTACTACGGGCTGGGCATTCCGAAGGACATTAACCCGGCCGCCAAAGTAACGAAGGAGCAATTAAGCCACTGGTTGTTCAAAGCGCTGAGCGTAAAGGGCGAATACGCGTTTACGATGCAATATGTGTCCATCAAGGACGAGAAGCAAATCAACAAAGACTATATGAACAGCATTCAAGCGCTGCTGAAAGCCAAAATCGTTACCTTGGATAAGAAGGGAAACTTCGGACCAAAGCAACCGATCTCCCGCAGTGAAGCGGCAGGCATGCTTGACCGGACGCTGCAATTTATTAAAGACAATGAGCCGATTGCGAACCCAATTCCCGGCTTGTCTAATTTTACCGTGAGCACAGACAAACTCACCAGCGACGTGACGAAGGTGACGATTACGGCGATGGCGCCGCACCCGGGCTACGGTCTGGAAGTGTCGAGCATCTCCTTTAAGGATGACAAGGCAGTCATCGACTATCGCATCGTCGAGCCTCAACCTGGGCAATTTTATCCGCAGGTCATTTCCGAGGTGAAGGCCGTCGCATACATTCCAGCCGGATTCCAGCCGGTGCTGGGCGCTCCATCCAAATAATCAGCATATTATGAATAAAAAAGAAAGGACCGCATGGATCCGGCAGCAGCCGATCGATGGCGGTCCTTTTTTTATCGTGGAGATTATGCCTTCGGCTCCGGGGTTGTTCCAAACGTCCGAATCCACCGATAGCGATTCACCTTCACGATCGCTACAAAGCATTTCAGGATTTGATCCGATTTCAGACAGATAAACGTCAGCAGCGGCGACAACCCCCATACTACAGCGCAGAGAAAGGATGAAGGCAATACGATCAGCCACATGAAGATTAAATCGTTGTATAACACAAATTTCGTATCTCCTCCGCTGCGCACGATGCCCGTCAGCACCGGCATTTGATAAGCCGTGCCTACCGCTGTTATGGAGAGCACCGTCATAAACTGCAAGGCCAGATCCTTGGATGCCGGGGATATGGCATAAAAGCCCAGCACCATGTCTTTGATCAAGAAGAGCACGGCCCCTGTCGCCAAACCGATAAACACATAAAGCACCTGCAGCGTTTGGGCGTAAGGCTTGATTTTCTCCGGATGTCCGGCGCCAATCGTCTTCCCGATAATCACAGCCGTCGCACTGGCCGAAGCGTATGTGACGACCGACACGATTTGGAAGACTGTTGTGGCGATACTGTTCGCGGCAATCGCCGCTTCCCCCATATGCCCCAAGATTCCAGACTGTACCGCCATGGCCAGCCCCCAGAGACCGTTGGACATCAGGATGGGAGAGCCCACGCTAAGGTATTGTTTGAACGTCCCCCGGTCAAATCGGAAGAAGTCCCGCAGCGTGAACCGGATTTTGCGATCCACTCGTTTGAGATACACCAACACGATGACCAGCTCGATGATACGGGCCGTTAGCGTCGCCGCCGCCGAGCCTCTCACCCCCCAAGCCGGGAACCCGAAATGCCCGTAGATCAGCAAATAGTTCAAACAAACATTGATCAGTAACGTCGACACGGAGAGGATAAATCCAACTCTGACCGTCTCCACGCTGCGCAGAGAAGCGAGCAGCAGGTTGGTTGCCGCAAAGAAGAGATAGGAAAAACCGATAATCCGTAAATACTTGGCCCCTTCTGTGATGACGTTGTCCTCGTTGGTGAATAAGGACAGGCATCCGTGCGGGAACAAGAATACCGCCAGCCACAGCAGGAACGCCAGCAGCAGTGCGATGCGCATTCCAATGCTGGCTACCCGCTTGATGGTTCGGATGTCCCGCGCGCCCCATGCCCGTGATGAGAGGATGACAACGCCCTCCCCTACGCCCATCACAAGCATTTGCAGCAAGAACTGGATCTGGTTAGCCAGAGCTACACCGGATAAGGCCGATTCACTGTAACCGCCAAGCATGATGTTATCCGATAAATTGACGCCAAAGGAAATAATGTTTTGCAGAGCAATCACTAAAGTTAGTCTGAAAAAGCTGTGATAAAATGCCTTATCCTGCACCAGAAGTTTCATGTTTGCGTACCAGCTTTCATGTTTGCTTACTAGCTTTCACGTGTGCTTACCAGCCCAACGATTTGAAGCGGATATCCCGTTCCCATAGCTCTTGCAGTTTTCGCAGCGATTCCTCCGGCAGAGGCGCGCTGCTTGCAGCTACATTTTCACGGAGCTGAGCGCTGTTTCGGACGCCGGGAATTACCGTTGTCACCTCAGGATATGCCAAAATAAACCGAAGTGCCGCCATCGTCATCGTCGTGTGCTCATCTTCCAGGAAGCGAATTTGCTCCACCAGCTTCGCGCGGGTCTGAATCACTTCCGGAGACCAGCGGCTGCGCACGCCGGAGAACGAGCTGTTGCCGTTATATTTGCCCGACAACCAGCCGGAATCCAGCGGCACCTTAATAATGAGTGCAACATCCTTCTCCTGTGCGGCCTGAAACGCTTGTGCCGTTTCCTGATAAAAGATGTTGAACATCACTTCCATAACCCCAAGCTGAGAATGCCCCAGCGCCTCCAACATTTCTCGGCTGGAATCGACGGACACGCCATATGCCAGAATTTTGCCTTCCGCCTTCAGATCCTCCAGCACTTGATAGTGACCGTATTTACCATCCAGAACATCAAACGGCGGATTATGGATCAAGACCGAGTCCAAATAATCAGTTTGCAGCCGCATCAGGCTGCGTTCCACCGAATTGCGAATCTGAGATGCGGAATAATCGGTCCCTTCCGGGGAATGACCGAACTTCGTATTGATGACCGCTTTGTCCCGTTTTCGCTCCAACGCTTTGCCGAGTAAGACCTCGCTTTTGCCTTGACCGTAATTGGGAGCGGTATCAAAAAAGTTCACCCCAAGATCCAACGCCTCATGTACGAGACGGATGGCCTCATCCTCCTCCATTCCCGCCCAATCCTGCTTGTTGCCAAGCTGCCAAGCGCCAAAGCCGATTTCCGACACCTGCTTGCCGGTTGTTCCGTACCTTCTGTACTTCATCCTCTCACGCTCCTGCGATGTTTGGATTTTAAATCAAGGAACTCTTGCCCCAATTCTAGACCGGATCATGTAAGCCGCGCAAGGAGAAATCCACTCCCCCCCTTTCCTACTTGAAACCTTTCCGCATACAACGTTAAGATATATGACATAAAAGAGGTTTTTTACGGGAAATACCGCAAAAACCTCTTTACGAAAACCGGAAGCTTGGATTATGATGCCATAAGCATGATACCTAATCTTACATATTTAAGATTTGAGGATATACGCGCGGGACTCGGACTCCGAGCTGACAAACGACCTCATAGTTGATTGTTCCCATCCAATCGGCGACCTCGTCAATCGCTATCGCCGCCGTATCGCCCGTTCCGCCGAAGAGGATCACTTCCTCTCCCGCTTGGACGCCCTCTACCTCGGTGACGTCTAACATCGTCTGGTCCATGCACACTCGGCCGATGATCGGCGCCCGCTGTCCGCGAACCAGCGCAAACCCTCGGTTCGAAAGCGTCCGTGACAGCCCGTCGGCGTATCCGATGGGAACCGTGGCGATCAGCCGCTCTTCACTCGCCCGGAACGTCCGGCCGTAGCCGACGGATTGGCCCGGCTGGATCCGCCGGAGCGAAGCGATTTTCGTCTTGAGCTGCATCGCCTGCTGCAAAGGATACTCCGGCAGCCGCAGCTGCGGCGAAGGATATAACCCGTAGAGTGCGATCCCGATGCGAACGAGATCCAGATGCATTTGCGGGAACCGCATCGCGGCAGCACTGTTGCAGCAGTGCTTGATCGGTACGTGCAAGCCGTGGGCCTCCAGGGCATCGAGGCAAGCTTGGAACCGGGCGAATTGCTCCCACGTATACGTCGGGTCGGGTCCGTCCGCATCCGCGAAATGGGTAAACACGCCTTCCAGGATGACGAAGGGCGCAGCCGCTGCCGCAAGTTCAGCGAGCTCAATCACCGCCCGGGTGCTAGATAAGCCGATCCGGGACATCCCGGTATCCACCTTCAAGTGGATGCGTGCTGCACGCCCGTACTTTCTGGCGCAAGCGATCGCCTCATGCAGGACTTCCCTGGTATCCACCGTCAAGGTAATGCCCTGCCGAACCGCTGCTTCGACGCCAAACGGTGGCGTGTAGCCGAGCACGAGAATAGGTTGTGATATACCAACCGCTCGCAGCTCTAGCGCCTCATCAACGAGGGCCACGCCAAGATCATCGGCGCCGGCATGGATGGCAGCTTGCGCCGCTTGCACCGCTCCGTGACCGTAGCCGTTCGCTTTGACTACGGCCATCAGCCGACAGCCCTTGGCGATTTGCTTGCGGAAGAGCCCCGTATTGTGGGCGATGGCGTCCAGCGACACCTCCGCCCAAGTTTCCCGATAGCCAGTAGGGGTGGAGACCCTTGATCGCATCATTGTCATCGTGGAATACCTCTTTCCTCATAAATAATCATTATGAAGCATCTTGAAATTAAGTATAATTCAGCCGCTCCTGCCGGGGTTTGTCTCCCTATCCCAAAAAAACGGCATGATCCTAGTGCGGCTTCACAAACCATATCGCATCGGAGGTGACGTTCGCCTATGTGCCAAGATCAAGACGATATTTTCGAGCCCTATTCCGACAATCTGGAATTGCTCGCGGAGAAGATCAGCGATGTGTTAGGGCGTCCGGTCACGATCGAAGACGCCAACCATCGGCTGGTTGCCTACAGCTCGCACGAGCCGGAGACCGACGCGGCGCGGCTGGCCACCATCGTCGGGCGCCGGGTGCCCGACCAGATCATTGGCAGTCTCTGGCGAGATGGCGTTATGCCTCGCCTATTGGAGAGCGAAGCGCCGATTCGCGTCGCCCCGATTCAAGAGGTGGGGCTTAGCGGCCGCGTAGCGACAGCGATCCGTTCAGGCTCCCGGGTGGTCGGCTTTATTTGGGTGCTGGAAGCGGAGAAGCCTTTTTCGGACCAGGAAATGGCGTTGGTCGCCAAGGCGGCCCAAGCGGCCCGCACCAAAATGGCTAGGTGGCAGCTGCAGCGCCATAAGGAGGAAGAGGCGCATCGCGATTTTTTCTGGCAGCTGCTGACCGGGCATCTGTCCAACGAAACCCTAATCCGGGATAAGGCTCAGCGGATCGGGATCGCACTCCCTCCGCAATTCCATGTGGTCGTCCTGCAGTTTGCCGCCGAAGTGAAGGAATCGTGGCAGCGGCAGGCGCTGGAGAAATGCGCTCCCCTCTCCGCTTATAGCCGGATCGTGCTGCACGCCATCAATAAAAATCAGCTGATTTTGTTATTTGCGCCGATAACGGCGGATACTAAGGATGGAGTCGCCAGCCAGCTGGGGCTGCTTCAGCAGAATTTGCGCACCTATTTTTCGCCGCATTTCCTAGGATTGGCCAGCGGATGTCTCTACAGCGAATACGGACGGCTGGAAGACAGCTACCGCGAAGCGCTGCTCCTGCTTGAGGTGAAGCAGCGGTTTCCCAAGGAGACCGGAGATCTCGTGATATATAGCGATCTCGGGTATTACCGGTATCTTCCCCGAATCTGGGAGGAGCTTCAGCGGCATGGCCGCGCGGGCAGCCAACTGGCCCGGCTGCGGGCCTACGATCAGGAGCATCACAGCGAGCTGGTGCACACGCTGGAGGTGTTTTTGGCGCATGACAGCAATGCGAAGACAGCCGCCGAAGCCCTGCATGTTCATGCGAATACCCTGAATTACCGGCTGAAGCGAATCGCTGAAATCGGCCGGATCGACTTAACCAGCATGGAGCAGAAAGTAACCTTATATTTGGAACTCAAAGCCGAACGTTTCGGCGGCAGCAACGCATTGTGAAATTTCACAATGCGGGCTGTCTTTTTTCTCATATCGCCACAAACAAAAATCACAGCTCCTGTCCTATACTGATGTCAGATCGTTTGACAGAGGAGGTTACAGCATGATCATTGGAGTCCCCAAAGAAATCAAAAATAATGAGAATCGAGTTGCCCTGACCCCATCGGGCGCCTATTCGCTGGTGAAAGCAGGTCACTCGGTATGGATCGAGACCCAGGCGGGTGCTGGCAGCGGCTTTGAGGATACGGAATATGCGGCCGCCGGGGCCAAGGTGGTCGGCAGCGCCGCCGAAGCCTGGTCGGCCGATCTGGTGATGAAGGTGAAGGAGCCGCAGCCGTCGGAGTATGGCTTTTTCCGTCCAGGTCTGATCCTGTTCACGTATTTGCATCTGGCGCCGGAACCGGAACTGACGCAAGCGTTAAAAGATCAAGGTGTGACCGCCATCGCGTATGAAACGGTTGAAGTGAACAAAACGCTGCCGCTGTTGACGCCAATGAGCGAGGTTGCCGGGCGGATGTCCGTGCAAATCGGAGCGCAGTTTCTGGAGAAGCCGCATGGCGGCAAAGGCATCCTGCTCGGCGGTGTGCCTGGCGTGAAGCGCGGGAAAGTGACGATCATCGGCGGCGGTGTCGTTGGCACGAATGCAGCCCGAGTAGCCATCGGTCTGGGTGCCGATGTGACGATCATCGATCTGAATCCAGATCGCCTGCGGCAGCTGGAGGACATCTTTGGCTCCAGCGTGCAGACGCTGATGTCAAATCCGCAGCACATTGCCGAAGCGGTTGCCGAATCCGACCTGGTGATCGGCGCGGTGCTGATCCCTGGTGCCAAGGCGCCAAAGCTGGTCACCGAAAGCATGGTAAAAACGATGCGCCCCGGCTCGGTGATCGTGGACGTGGCTATCGACCAAGGCGGCATCTTTGAAACGGTCGACCGAATCACGACCCATTCCGATCCGACCTACGTGAAGCATGGCGTCGTGCATTACGCCGTAGCGAATATGCCGGGCGCCGTGCCGCGCACCTCTACGCTCGCGCTGGCTAACGCTACGCTGCCTTATGCGCTGGAGATCGCTTCGAAGGGCCTTTACACGGCGCTCAGTGAGCGGGCCGCTCTGCGCAAAGGCGTCAACGTCGCCGCAGGTGTGATCACGTACGCCTCTGTAGCCCGTGACCTGCACTATGAGTATGTGCCGGTTGAAGAGGCGCTGGAGCTGTCCAGCCCGCCAGTGAACTAGGCGATTTCACTTACATCATGAAGAGATCCGCTATCGCGGGTTTCTTATTTTATGTGGGCGCTATGCTGTGGTGTGAAAGACGACTCCCCCCGTTCGGCCAGCGACAGCTCGATGATTCGGTCGAGCAGTTCGCTGTAAGGGATGCCAGCGGCAGCGGCGCTGCGCGGGAGCAAGCTGTTCCCTGTCATCCCCGGCAGCGTATTTACCTCCAGCACGTAAGGCACTCCGTCCTTGAGAATCATATCGACCCGGGCGTAGACACGGCATTGCAGCAACCGATAGCAAGCCAGCGCTGCTTCGCGCACCCGTGCCGCAACATCGGGAGGCAGGGTGATCGGCTTTTCCTCCGCCCCGCCATCGCTGTATTTGGCTTCGTAGTCAAACCACTCCGCTCCATTGGCCGCCCGGATGCCCAGCACCGGGAGCAGCTCCCCGTCCAGGATCGGGCAGGTGATTTCCTGGCCGGACACCATGGACTCAACGAGCACGGACTCGCCCCATCGGAACGCTTCCTCCAGCGCGCTGCCTAATAACTCCGGCCGATCAACACGCTGGACACCGATACTGGAGCCTCCGGCATTTGGCTTGACGAACAGCGGATATGTGAGTCCCGCTGCCTTGGATTCCCACGTTCCGTCCGCGAACATTCGCCGATCCAAATAGGCTCCGTCCGGCGTCGCGATCCCTTCGGTCTGCAGCAGCCGCTTCGTCAGATTTTTATCCATGCATAAGCTGCTGGACAACACGCCGCTGCCCGAATACGGGATGCCCATTGTCTCCAGCACGCCTTGTACGGTACCGTCCTCGCCAAAAACACCATGCAGCGCCAGTAAAGCGAAGTCAATCCCCCTCACCCGGTCGATCAGCTCCTCGCGCTTCGTTAGCTCAATCGGTATCACTTCATATTTATTGGAGTCCAGCTTCCCCACGATTTCCTTCCCCGTCATCAGCGAGACCTCGCGTTCCGAGGAGACGCCGCCCATAATGACGCCAACCTTCATTCTGTTTCTCTCCTTCACCCGTTGTTTTACGTCCATGCAGCACCTAACTCGAACTCTCTTGCAACTAATTCAGATCCCCTAGCAGCTTTGCAGCCATTTCACCGATCAGACGAATCCCTTTCTCAATGTCTTCCTCCGGCACCCGCGAGAAGCCAATCCGCATCGTATTCCGCCCCCCGCCGTCAACGTAAAACATATCCCCCGGAGTGAAGAGGACGCCCTGATCTGCACAAAGCTCGAGCAGCTTCCACGTATCGAACTCCTCCGGGAACTCCAGGAACAAATGTAACCCGCCGCTTCCTGACAACCGAGAGAATGGGACGTGCCGTTCACAGCAGTCCTTCGTCCATTCGTACTTCCGCCGATATTCGGCCCTGGCCCGTTTCAGATACTTTTCGAGATTCCCGTTCAGCAAATATTGATATAGCAAAGATTGGTCTAACGTTGAGGTATGAATGCTGCGCGCCCGTTTGACGCTTTCCAGCACCTCGATCAGCTCCCGATCCGCTAAGATCCAGCCAACGCGAATCCCCGGGAACAGCACCTTCGAGAAGCTTCCCAAGTACACCACGCCGTTCCCCTGCCCAGCCATCGCAATCAGCGGCGCAACGTGAGAGCCGGAATACCTCAGCTCCTCATTGAAACCATCCTCGATTACCGGCACTCGGTAGCGGCTAAGCAACTCCAGGATGGCCAGTCGCTTCTCGGCAGACGTCACAATGCCGGTCGGATTGTGATAGGAGGGCACCAGGAACGCGCCGTCGAACGGCTGCGCCTTCAGCTCGCGCTCCAGCGCTGCAAGGTCCATTCCGTCCGGCTCCATCGGGATTCCGGTGATCTCAAACCCGTGGCGCCGCAAATTTTTGATCGCGGTCTGGTGGGTTGGGTTTTCGCATAACATGCGCCCGCCGGTATTGCCATCCCTACCGAGAACGGACAACACGATGTCCAGCCCTTCCGTAAACCCGCTGGTGATCAACAAACCCTTGCCTTGCAGATCCACGCCTTTGCGTTCCATATAGTTCAGCAAATAATCGATAAGTGGTTTATATCCTTTGGCATATCCATAGTTCAATAAGACGCGGCCTTCCACCGCCATCCGATCCAGGAATGCGCGTTTGACGTTCTCTAAATCAAACAGTTGCTCATCGGGGGCGATGCTCGTAAATAAAATGGCGCCTTTCGCCGCCCGCATGCCAGGCTTGCTGCGTTTCATATGGTCGAGCTCCACGGACAGCCGGGCTTGCCGGTTCATCCGCTCTCGCCAATCCATCTGCCAAGCAGGGACCGCCTGCCCGCTGGGGGCAGAGACCTCGGCGACAAAGTTCCCTTTGCCTGTGACCGCATACACCAGCCCCTCATCCTGCAAGGCTTCATAGGCGGCAATGATACTGCCCCGGCTGACGCCCAGCAACTCCGACAGCTCCCGTGTAGAGGGAAGCTTCTGCCCAGCCTGCAAAGCGCCTTGCATCATCAGCCGTTTGATATAATTTTTCACCTGTACGTAAACCGGCGTTTCCGCCACAAGCTTAAATTCATGAAACACCCTGTATCGCCCCCATCCTCATGATGGCATATTCCAGGCCAAAAATAAAAGAACCACCCTCCCGCATTTTTCGGAGGAAGGTGGTTCTCCCGTTTTTATACCATCACTTTCAAAAGTAATGTTAAGTTACTGGGGCGCGATAAGATAGATTCCAGATAAGTTCAAATCATTAAATGTTGTCCAGATTGGTTCATAAACTTTATAATTTCCTGCCTTAATGCCACTTTCTAAATCCTCTTTAACAGTGAGTGTACCTGTATGAATTCCGGCCAAATCAAATGTCCAGCCCATTAGCTGATTGTTATAGGAATAGTTGGTTAATACAGGTCCACCGCTATCGCCATTAATTGAGGTGTAACCAATGGCTAAAACTTCATTATTTTTATACCCATATCCAGCGCCGCCCCACCAAATATCAACATTGGCATAAGCAATTTTTCCGGAAGTTGTTGTACCGCTGTTTGCTCCTCTCATATAAACGGTATCACCTACCGTGTCGCTAATATAGACACCTGTAATCATTGCCATATTAGATGAGGAGGGATAAGGTACACGTGCTCGGCCTTCAAAATTAGAGTTAAAGTAATGTATCCAGAATCTGAAACAGCGTAGGAGCCATCCCCAGGTGAAGTTGTTCGATAGGTGAAATTTCCAATTGAATCTGTTGCACTTGTCGGTTGGTACCACGGACTAACACTTCCCGCAGTCTGACAGTGACCTGATGTAACTAATACATCCTTATCATTTTCATTTACTCCATAGTACCCACCTGTGCATACCGAATAAATTGTTTTATCGGGCTCGTCTGGTTTTGGACGATAGTTCCCGCCTATTTTAGCTCCCATCGGAATGAGTGATCCCCAGTTAGTATTGTCGGTTTCTGCTCTTAGAGCTGATGGGGATAACGTTGTATATATAAGCATGTCCGACTTGGGGAACAAAGATGAGATGGAAAGTCTCTCTTGCTTCTCTAGTTTTGCATCAAAAACTACAATTAATTTGTTATTCTTTATGTCCGGTATAAGCGCCAGAACAGTTCCAGGTTGAGCATTTTGTTTGATTTTCTCTTTAGCATCAACAATATCAGCCCAAGAGTATTTGGTTACTTCAAAATCAACTTTTTCATCATTCTGTATTGAATCCCTGATAAGCTCCTTCAAATATTCCGAATCGTCTGTAATCTGAACAGTTACTCTTCCTTTCTCAGCATCATAATAATAGCCCGAAAACTGAGAGGGGAATTTTCTTTCAATTAAGTCTTTTATTATTGGGATGTCCTTTTTTACACGTTGGTTTTCAATATAGTCAGAGAGAATTGCTGAATTTTTCAATTCATAAGGAGGTGAGGTTAAAGTTAAAGGATATGGTACTTCGTTTGACTTATTTTTTTGGGATTCATTTGCAATTTCTTGAATAGAACCTTTAAACAACTTCATCTCAGGAATAGGGTTTTCTTCGGCATTTACAGAAAAGGTAACAAGTGAGCTGAAAACAAGAGAAGCAGCAAGAAAAATGGAAAGTGTGATCCTTTTCATAATACGTGCTCCATCCCTTCTTTTTATTGAACTAGGAAGCGATGATTATCAAAGCAAGACCGTTTAATTGTTTCAACTCCTTTCTTGTCCGAAGTATTTGCTTTGTTTTGTTAGTTGCACGATCTTAGCAGAATTCTTACTGACGCTTCCATTTGGAAACAAAAACTTGTCCTCTATCGTCAATCAGATAGGAGGTGTTGATTTTGAAAAAGTTCGCTGTTGTTATGTGTCTTTTGGTTTTCGTCGGTTGTCAGGCTATTCCACCAGAACCATCAAGAGATGATACAACGGAGCCCCTTCCAACATCTGCAGAAGAAGCGGAGCATTCTCCCATCTCTGTGGATATTGGAGTTCCAGAGCAAGTCAAGGTTGGTGAGTCCTTCCACATTCATGCCACGCTTGAAAATACAACCGATCAGTCGATTGAGATAACAACTGGGGATCCGGTATTTTACTATATCATACGAGACAGCAACGGTAAGGCTTTAAATACCATAACTAGAACGGATGTCGGAGTTGTACAGACGTTGGATAAGAAAGAGATGATATCAGAGAAGCATACCTATAAATTTAATAAACCAGGTATATATGACATCTCAGTAGTTGCTGATTTCACACTTTCCGATAAGGATCATAGCAACCAAATTTACCAAGTGGATAGCGAGCCAAAGAAAATTCAGGTGCTTGAATAAAAATAAAAGAACCACCCTCCCGCATTTTTGGGAGGAAGGTGGTTCTTCCGCTTATACCATCACTTTGCAAATGTCGTTTGTAAATTCGACTGGATCGTTGATTGGCAGCCCTTCGATCAGCAGCGCCTGATTGTAGAGCAGGCTCGTGTACAACGCCAGCTTCTCTTTGTCGTTCTCGTAAGCCTTCTTCAGCGACTGGAAGACGTCGTGGTTCACGTTGATCTCCAGCACTTTCTCGGCTTTCACCGACTGGCCGTTAGCGCCTGGCATCGAGTTCAGCACTTTTTCCATCTCGATCGTCAGCTCGCCTTCCGTCGATAAGCAGACCGGATGGGATTTCAGACGTTTGGACGCTTTGACTTCCTTCACCTTGCCCGACAGCAAGTCCTTCATCGCGGCGAACAATTCCTTGTTCTCATCCGTATTCGCCTTATCTTCGGAATTGTCGGCTTCAATGCCCAAATCCCCGCTCGATACCGATTTAAATTCCTTATCCTTGTATTTCATGATCATCTTGATCGCGAACTCGTCAATGTCGTCGGTGAAATACAGGATCTCATATCCTTTATCCAGTACCAGCTCCGTTTGCGGCAGCTTCTCCAGCCGTTCCACCGATTCGCCGGCCGCATAATAAATATACTTCTGGTCTTCCGGCATGCGGGAGACGTATTCATCCAGCGTAACGAGCTTCTTCTCCTTGGACGAAGTGAACAGGAGCAGATCCTGCAGCACGTCCTTGTTGACGCCGTAGTCGTTGTATACGCCAAACTTCAGCTGGCGGCCAAAGGAGGCATAGAACTTCTCGTATTTCTCGCGGTCTTCCTTCAGCAGCGTCTGCAGCTGGCCCTTGATCTTGCTTTGGATATTCTTCGCAATCAGCTTCAACTGACGGTCATGCTGCAGCATTTCCCGAGAAATGTTGAGCGACAGATCCTCGGAATCCACCATCCCTTTGACAAAGCTGAAATAGTCTGGCAGCAGATCCGGGCATTTGTTCATGATCAGCACGCCGTTGGAGTACAGCTCCAGCCCTTTTTCGTATTCCTTGGTGTAATAGTCAAACGGCGTTTTCTCCGGAATATACAAAATCGCGTTGTACACGACCGCACCGTCGGCTTTGATATGGATATGCGATACCGGTTTGTCGAACCCGTAGCGTTTCTCCATGTAGAAGTTTACATAATCCTCTTCCGTCAGCTCGGATTTATTCTTGCGCCAGATCGGCACCATGCTGTTGATGGTTTGTTCTTCGGTAAACGTCTCGTATTCACCTTCACTGCCTTCCTTCGGCCGGCTGCTCGTGACGTCCATCTTGATCGGGTAACGGATGAAATCCGAGTATTTCTTGATGATCGACTTCAAACGGTATTCCTCGAGGTACTCGTCATATTGGTCGTCTTCGGAGTTTTCTTTGATCTTCAAAATAATATCCGTACCCACCGTTTCCTTCTCATACGGTTCGATCGTATAGCCGTCCGCCCCTTTGGACTCCCATTTGTAAGCTTCGTCCGAACCCAGCGCCCGGCTGATCACGGTAACCACATCAGCGACCATAAACGCGGAATAGAAGCCAACGCCAAACTGCCCGATAATGTTATGGCCGTCCTTCAATTCATTTTCGTTCTTAAACGCATACGAACCGCTGTTGGCGATCGTTCCGAGGTGCTTCTCCAACTCTTCCTTGGTCATGCCGATCCCGGTATCGGAAATCGTCAAGGTCCGGTTGGCTTTATCCGGCTTAATCTTAATAAAATAGTCGTCCTTGTTAAATACCAGCTTGTCGTCCGTTAACGCCCGATAATAGATTTTATCAATGGCATCGCTGGCGTTCGAAATCAGCTCACGCAGAAAAATTTCCCGCTGTGTGTAAATCGAGTTGATCATCATTTCCAGCAGTCGTTTGGATTCTGCTTTAAACTGCTTTTTCGCCATGAATCGGATCTCCTTCCTTTCACCCCATGAGGGAACTTGTCTAACAACATATTAGCACTCTACAGAGCAGAGTGCTAATTCCTAGTTTTTAGTTTATCGATCCGTAATTCGAGTGTCAATACGTACTAGGGGACAAGCGGTGTGTACCCCGTTTGCTCTACTAGGTACTGCCCCTGCGAGGATTGAATCCATTCGATCAGCCTCTCCACGTTCGGATTGTCGCTGCCCGCCGTCACCGCATAAAACTCAGCCGCAAACGGATATTCTCCGCTGGCGATCGTCGCTCGTTCCGGCTTCACGCCATCGATGGTCAACAGGCGGATATTCCCGTTGTTCACCATCTCCGTGGCATAGTATAGGAACGAATAGCCCAGCGCGTTTTTGTAGTTGCGGTAATCCGCAGTCCGCGAGATGATGCCGCCCATTCCGGAAGCTACATTCTCTTTGGGCGGTGTGGCCAGCTCCCGTCCATCCATCACCCGGATCAGCATCGTCTGGCTTCCGCTGTCCTCCGGACGCTGAAAGGCGCGGATTCGCTCATTTCGGCCCCCCACTTCACTCCAGCGGGTAATTTCCCCCGAGTAGATCCTGCGGATCTGCTCTGTCGTTAGCCCGGTTACCGGATTCGACGCATTCACAAAGAAAACAAACGCCTCACGGCCAATTGGGGTGAGCTTCAATTCCTTGCCCTGCTTGCGTGCAGCAGCGATTTGCCCCTCCGACGGCGCAGCGGCGAAAATGATATCCGCCCGACCTTCGATCAGATTCTTATAGGCCACGGGCGTCGTATTCACCATAACCTCACTATCGTAGAGATCATACTCCTGACGAGGATATACCGCCTGCGCAAATGCGGCATACAAGGGATAAAGGGCTGTTGCTCCGTCAAGCCGCGGTAAATCCTCTGTTAATGTCAATTGAGAAGGTTCCGGCAATACTGCCAATTTCCCCGTGTCAGCAAACGGCCGATATGGCCACATATCTACCTCCTGGTCGCTGACGACCGGGATGCGCTGATGGTAAGCCTGGCGAATCTCGTACCCCGCCGTGGTCAAGCTGACCAAAATCACGACAGCAAGGAGCGAGAAATACAACTTGCGCCGATGCCGCTTCGGCAAAAACATCAAGAAGGCCAGGAAGACAACCAACACAGCCGCAGCAACCAGCACCAAAGGCGCATAGAACAGCGCGCCGCCGGCCAAAGAGACGATCAAACTGGCAACAAAACCTAAGAATAAGATCACGCTGGACAATAGAACACAGAGTACAATTTTGGCCGCAAGCTCTCCAACGGATTTGTTCATCCTTTATCCATCTCCTTTGCTTTTTCTCCCCGGTTATAGATCGGCAAGCTAATTGTAAACTTCGTCCCCGCTCCAGGTGCGCTTTGCACGCTCACCGTACCGCCAAATGAAAGAATCGCCTGATAGGAGAACGTCATCCCCAGCCCTGTTCCATTCGATTTCGTCGAAAAATAGATGGATCCCAGCCGCTTGGCCTGCTCCTCCGTCATCCCAATCCCGTTATCCTGAATGGTTAAAACGACCTTACGCGCCTCAACCTGCAAACGCAAGGTAACGATGCCCCGGGTATTTGGCAATTCGGCGCATGCTTCGACCGCGTTTTTGATGAAATTGACGAGGACTTGCTTCATTTTATCGGGATTGGCTAAGATCCAGACCGGCTCCGGTGGGTTCCCAATTTCAAGCAATACATTATGCATATTGGCATATGGGCTCATGACATCCTTCGTAATCCGGAGCAATTCCTCAAGATTGGTAGGTTCCTGCTTATTGCCAATCGGTTTAGATATCGCTAGGTACTCGGATAATATGTACTCTGTCCGGGCGATCTCGCTCATGCAGATTTCAATATAGCGCTCGATTCGCTCTCGGTCTGAAACCCCGTCGCGGATCAAGGTAAGGAACCCTTTCACTGCGGTAAGCGGATTCCGAACTTCGTGGACCAATGAAGCCGCGACATGGCTAATGGCCCGCACCCGCTCGTTTTGCGCATAGCTGATAAACAGATCCTTCTCAATGACCGCTTTTCGGAACAATGTAATCAGCATCCAGCAACCCAACAAGTTCTGCATCGGAATGACCACCATGTGAAAGGTCAAATTATCGATGATCGATACCGGATTTTCCAAATAGACAGCCACCAGCGGCGTGATCGAAAAGAATACCCCCGCCAAGAGTAAGATCAATGACCGCTTTTCCGATTGATAATAAATGCGATACAGCAGGTAAGAACCAGGGAACGTCATCAGCATGATTACGATCGCGATGAATACCCCGTCGCCTCCAATGTATAAACGGTACAATAGAAACTCCGCTAAAAGGATAAATCCCGTCTGTAATCCCCCAAAGATCATACCGAAGAAAATGATCGTGTATCGTATATCATAAAAATATCCGTGGACGACAGAGGCGCCAAACGTCATCGAAAGAAACAAACATATCGCGCTGGAGAGCACAATGAAGCTCTTCGAATAGTTACGGGACTGATCCCGGTAGAAGATGTTGTACATTACAAATGGCATATGAGCAAAGAACATTTGAAGAATAATGTCTTTAAGAATCGTCATGCATGCTCACCCTTTATTGGCTGATTCGACTATCCCCTGGTATGTATAACCCTTTTATTCCATGTATCTCTCTATAAACCCTTTTTCTCAGAAATAAAACATGGACTAAAATACATTTATGGCATGTCCAGCCGTCCGGAAGCATAGGCTGTAGAAGCAGGGCTGGCCTGCGATCCTATCTCCTTGAAGGATGATTTCTCGTGTCGTTAAAACGCTCCACCTTCATCCGGACTTATTTTCTGCGCCGTTTGTGGCAGAAGGGCTCCCATATCTTCACCGGAGAAATGGCTCTACACCCCTCTGACGCTTGGGAAACGACCGCTGTATTTTTTTGCTTGGCGAAAAAAAACACGCTCGGCTCAACCAACGGTTGAATCGAGCGTGTATAACTTAGATTAGGGGGCAGCAGATAGGTCTGCCCCCTTTTTGCACCATTATCCCCTTGGGTCAGAGAAACCCGAATAACTCGGCTCAGAAACGTTATGCAATAGTTCGAAGGGGGCTATCCATCCTTATACCGGATCAAACGGGATAATCCTGCAAAAACGCCGAACGACAGGCCATCGCCTGCGCCAATAGCACCTTGGCAGGACGGTCCAACACCGCCGAGTTAGCAGACACCGAAGGGGAATCCGTAATCACTGGTTTCATGCGGATTCGCCCGTGGTTCCTGCGCGAGATAGACCGGATTGGTCAGGCAGGTCATCACCTCATGCTTCCAATCCGGCAAGAATCGCCGCGCTTGCACACGGTAGAACCACCGATCCGCCGGCATACGGCACACGAGCTCTCGCTCTTCTTCCTCTACGATCCATTCCTGCTCCAGACCGTGGTTTGACCATAGGCTTACGCGATCCCCCTGCGCCCCGCGAATCGTGATCACCAGTTCAACCTCTTCCCGTCCATCCGCTACCTCCAATTCCTCACCGACACCAACGCCATCGACCGTCAACGTGAGGAACGTATCATCCGGCCCCATCGTCAGCACTACCGCCCCGCGCTTTACGGCATCAAGCACGGACGCAACGGTCTCCTCGGCGACGTAGACATGCGCAGTTGGCCCTCCATGCCGGACGAGCGGATGGTCCTGATGCGTATCACTGCCGCCGATTGCGACGATGCGCTGGCCTTCGGCAAGGCGCAGCTGCCACCAGGTTACTGCTGTTTCGTTCAGCTCCCGCCATGGCCCGTTCCACACCTCAATTGCATCAAACGGAACATCGAAACCAAGCTCCCATGGACAATCCGGGCAGAACGGGTGATTCAGCACAACCAACGCTCCCTTCGCTTGCGCCTGACGCAGCTCCTTGGCTGCATCTTCTGCCGTTAACACACGAAAGTCTGTCAATGCATCCGGTTGGCCAAGCAGGTTAGCATGGCCTTTGTAACTCGTAAGTTCCACGCCGGGAATCAACAACAGCGTTTCGTCCTGCGCCATCGCAAAGCTGTTTTGAGAGGCCGTATTATGATCGGTTAACGCTAGGAAATCGAGGCCTTTGTCCCGGCATGAGGCTATCGCTTCACTGATCATGTACTTTCCGTCGCTGTGAACAGTATGGGCGTGCAAATCGCCTTTAAGCCAATGCGGATGCTTCATGGTGATCGTGATCTCAACCACGACTAATATCCCTTCTGCGGGCACTTTATAAGCCCCTAACAGCACCGCCCATTCACCGGCCACAATAGGCCCAGCCAAGTAACCGGGCGTTGCTTTCTCCAACCCTATTTGAAAACCGTCCCGCGCTCCGCCGCTCCAGCCCACGATCCGGTCCGGCGAACGCAAACCAAGATCAACCACGGAACGGTCATTTTTTTCATAACGATAATGGACTTCAATGGACTCCACCCCCTCCGGAACGGAGAAAACGACTTCGGGGTACGTCCGATCTTGTTCAGGAACAAGCCAAACCCGGTGCTCCAACCGATGTTTTGCCATATCTTCGCAGCATCCTTTCTATTCCTTGCTGGCGCCCAGCATAATGCCCTTCATAAAAAACCGTTGCACAAACGGGTACACCGCAATCAGCGGGAGAATCGCGATTACGATGCCGGCCATTTTGACGTTGGTCGTCACCAGGTAATTGCTCGATACGCTGCTCGTATCGATAATGATCGACTTGAGCGCGACCTGCAGCGTATACTTCATGCTGTCGTTAATGAAAATGAGCGGTGCCGTAAACATGTTCCAACGCCCGACGAACTCGAACAGCGAGACGGTGGCAAGCCCGGGCGCGGCCAGGCGCAAATAGATTTTCGCGAAAATCCAGAAGTCCCCTGCCCCGTCCATTCGGCCCGCTTCGGCAATCTCGTAAGGGATGCCCATGAAGAAGTTCCGCATCAGCAGGATCGAAAATCCGGACACTAAACCGGATAACACCAACACCGTCAGCGTATTAATCAAATGAAAATCCTTATTAACCACGTACAGCGGAATCAGCACCGCTTCCTGCGGGATCATCATCGTGAGCAAAATAAACGTGATCATCGCCTTTTTCCCCGGTACATGCGGATGAATTAGGACATAACCCGCAAGCGAGGAGAGCATCACGTGCAGGACCGTTCCTACAACGGTGACGATCGTGCTGTTCAGGAACGGCCGCCATAGATCAAGGCTCTCCCAAATCGTTCGGTAGCCCTCCGCGCTAAACTCGGTCGGAAACAGCACGATATTCGGCTGCATGGAAGCCAGCCCCGACGAAAACGACAAGGCCAACACGTTCAGAAAAGGAACGATCATCACAAGCATTAACAGCAGCAGAAACAGCAGATTTATGGCGTCAAATGATTTATTTCTCCAACCCAAGCGTTCGAAACGTTCGCTCCCCATCATTTATCCCACCTCGTCAAATCGGGTTAATTTGCGCACGACCAGCGTCAGCGCCAGGGTGAACAGCAGCACCAGAAAGCTGGCGGCCGCGGCGACGCCGACTTGCATGTTCATAATCCCTTTCTCGAACGTGTACACCATCAGTACATCAACATCCGGTGCCGTCGACGGATTGCGCAGCACAAATACCTGATCAAAGATCCGCAGCACCCCCATCGTATTCAGCAGAAAAACTACCTTCATCGTGCTCAGCAGCTGAGGCAGCGTAACGTAACGAACCTGCTGCCAGCGGGATGCCCCGTCTATCCGCGCCGCTTCATAGAGTGATGGATTAATCGTCACGATACCGGCCAGGAATAAGATACAGCTATAGCCCATGTCCTTCCAGGTCGCGACGAGGATCATCACCCAGCGGGCCCAGAAGGACTCGGCCAGAAAATGAATGGGTTGCGTGCCGGTCAAGCGCTGCAACAGTAAATTCACGAGTCCGGTATCGGGAGACAGCAGGAAAATCCAGATCCCCCCGACGATAACCCAGGACAGCAAGTGAGGGATATAGAGCACCATTTGGGCGGTTTTTTTGAAACGGGCATGCAGCACTTCGTTTAAGGACAACGCCAGCACCAGCGGGGCGATAAATCCTAAAGCCAGAATCCCTCCTCCAATCACCAACGTGTTCGTCAATGACTTCCAGAAGAACGGGTCATGCCAGACCTGCGAATAATTCGCAAGCCCGGCATACGGACCGTCCCCCATGAGCCGATAATCCTGAAAGCTGACCTGCAGCCCCTTAATGAGCGGATAATAACCATAGACGAGAAAATAGATGGCTACAGGGATCATCATGAGATATAGAGCGGCATACTTCCGCAGAGCTTTCACGGTTGATCGTCACATCCTATTCTTGTTCTTGGCCTATTCGTCGATGAGGTTGGCTGCCTTCAGTTCCTTCTGCATTTGGCTCACAGCGTCGGCTGCCGGCATTTCTCCGGACATGGCCTTCAGCGCGTAGTTTTGGACGATTTTTTCAGCATCCGCCCATCCTGGCAAAGACAACTCCAATGTGGCATATCGCTTGACCAGATCTTGCGCTTCCTGCACACCTGGTAACTTGCCGAACGGCGGCTTCACGTTCTCGTTGTACCAGAACGGTACGCCGTGGTCCATGTTGTGCTCCTTGCCGGTGGCGGTCAAGGTGTATTGATCTCCATCCTTCGTGTAATCTACGCCTTCGATCCCCAGGCTGCCCAGCATAATTCCGGCTTCGGAATGCCAGAACTCCAGGAACTTCTCCGCCGCATCCGGATGCTCCGCATTCACCGGCATCATCCAGTAGTCAGGATCCCCGCGACGCATCAACAGGCTGCCATCCGGTCCTGCCGCACTAGCCAAAGCTTTCGCTTCAAACGTAGTGTTCGGGTCGGCTTCCTTGCGTGTGCTGTTGAACATCCCGACCCAAGCATCCCAGTACGTAACCATGCCAACGCGGTCGGTTAAGAAAAGGTTGCGCATCTTACCGGTATCGTTCGTGACGAAGTTCGGGTCCATGATACCTTCCTTCGTCAGTTTAGCAAACCATTCGTACATCGGGATGGCGGCATCCGACGCGTACGGAATCGTCCGTTTGCCGTCCTTCAGTACGTAGCGATATTTCAAGCCAGCCGCACTCATAAAGCCTTGAATATCATACAGCCCGGAGGTGCTGAGTCCATAAGTATCGGCTTTGCCATTGCCGTCTGGGTCCTGTTCCTTGAACGCCTTCAGCACGTTGTAGTAATCGTCCAGCGTTTGGGGCTCCTGCAGGTTCAGCTTGTCCAGCCAGTCCTTGCGGACGATCGGCATCGTACCGCCTTGAAACTTCGCGAATACGGCATAAATGTTGTCGTCCTTCCCTTTCAACTGCTCCCATTCCTCGGACGGAATGACGCTGGGATCCGACAATTGACTCGATCCTTGCACGAAGTCTGTTAAGTCCGTCAGTGCGCCTTGATCGATGAAGCTGTTCAGTTTGCCAAGGTCACTGCCTTCAATGAGGTCGTATTTCTCACCGGAACCCAGCGCCGTCAATACCTTTTGATCATAGTCGCTGGCCGGACGCTCAATCGTCACATCGATACCGGTCAACCGCTTGATTTCCTGCTCAAATTTGGCGTTTTCCTCCGGGGTTTTGCCGCCTACGTTGGCCGATAGAATCCGCAGCTTCATGTCCCCTGCCGACGCGTCTGTCTGCGCTCCGGTAGAAGTATTGCTTGACGTTCCGCTGTTCGCCGCAGTACCGTTATTTCCGCCACAGGCCGATAGCAGCATGGAACTAATCGTCAGCAGTGCGATGAGATGAGTCGCTTTCCTTTTCACGGGATGATTTCCTCCTTGGTTTCTCTTCTAGAATCCTATCCTTGGGGTGGCGCGCAAGATCCACGTACCACAATCTCTGCCGGAATCAGCGTTCGCTTGGCAAGACGCTTGCCGGATTCGAGCTGCTCCAGCAATAACAGCATGGACTCCTGCCCGAGCTGGTCGGCATGTAACCGAACCCCGGTGAGGGGCGGTGAAAATTCCTGCGCCAATGGGCTGTCGTAGGCGAAGGACAATACGGACAACTGCTCCGGTATACAGAGCCCAAGTTGCTCTGCGGCCTGGTAAACGCCTAACGCCATCGAGTCGGTGTCAGCAATAACCGCGGTGATACTCGGATCCGCACGTAGCTGAGCCAATACCGTGTTATAGCCAAAGGTGAGAGACGAGGTGCCGCCGTCCGGTTTATGCACGATCATGTCCTTCGGAGGCGTTAGCCCTGCCTGCTCGAATGCATTCAGGTAACCTTGCCCGCGGTCAACCGCCACAGTTCGATTCGCCGGCGCATTCAGAAACAGAATGCGCCGGTGCCCAAGCGACATTAAGTACTGTGTCGCCTGCGTAGCGATCCCAACATTATCGTTGTCGACATAGGAGACCCGGGACTGATCCTCCTCTGACGGACGACCGATGACCACGATGGGAATCCCCCGCTGTAAACAATCGTCAATTCGGGAATCCCCGACCACCGCATCAAGGATGATCTCACCGTCCACCGGATCGGAGGCGATGTGTTCCACCTGATTTTTATAAGTCGATGACACGGTGTTGATTAACAGGCGATATCCTTGCTCATAACATACAGGTAACACGCCATTGAGCAGCGAATACTGAAACTGGTTCATCTTCGCCTTCTGCTCGCCTTGCATGTTCAGGCCGATGATGCGCGTCGTTTTGCTCACCAGACTACGGGCCCAGTAGTTTGGCCGGTAATTCAGCTCTCTTGCCACCCGGAGAACCTGTTCTGTCACTTCTTTGCTGATAGGGCGTTTTTTGCTGAACACACTGGATACGGTGCTCTTTGAAACCCCCGCCGCCTTGGCCACATCATCAATCGTTGCCACGTTCAATCGTTCCTCTCCACAATTCGTACTAGTACGAACCTAGATTAAACCGGTTTTGTTAAACCCGTTTCATCTGCCCGTGTGAAGTTTGTAAAATTACAGCTTATTGCTCAGAAAAACCCGTTTAATTGAGCAACAAAAAAAACGGCCGTTTCGTTTGGCCGTTTTCATAGACTAGATATGGAAGTATCGTTATTCCTCTCTTTCTTAGTTATGAGTGACAACAGCACCTGAGCCGCCGTACATTTCAACTGGCTCCGCAAACTCCAGCTTCAGTACGGTAACATGCTCATGACAATCTTCCGGTGTTAAGTAAATCCATGTCGTACCCGGAATATTAAACCAAGGCACCCCGCCATGAATTTCATGTTTCAGTTCTTTACCCGAATGGAGCACGGTCACTTTCTGGATCGAATTACATAAGCCCTTGAGGCAGACGCTTTCCTTCGGGTCATCGTAAACGAACAGATACAACGTCTTGCGATCTTTCGTTAATGTGCTTCCGCCCAACCAATAACGGGTCATAATCCCTTCGACGGTTCCGTACACCGCTTCTTTATGCGTGCGAATCCAATCGCCTAGCCCAAGCAGAATGTCGGCTTGTCTCGGATCGATCGTCCCGTCCTCGCGGGGACCGATATTTAACAACATGTTGCCGCCCATGGAGATGCAATCGCAGAACATGCGGATGATTTGTTTTAACGATTTATATTTGTGATCTTTGTGTTGATAACCCCATGAGGTGTTAATCGTCGTGCAGAACTCCCAAGGTCCCTCGGGCCTTGTGATTGGCAGCCCTTGCTCCGGCGTTTTATAATCCCCGTAGCCGGCGAGACGCGAGTTGATGATCAGATCGGGGTTAAAAGACAGCAAATACTCCTTAAACTCCGGCAATCCCCATTGCTCCGCGCTTCGTTCCCAATCCCCGTCGAACCAGAGCAAATCAACCTTACCATATTTCGTTAACAGTTCGCTCAGTTGATGACGATTAAATTGCAAGAATTTCTGCCACTTCGCTTCGTCCTGGTTACCGTCCAGCGGTTCCGAGAAACGATTCACTTGGCTCAGATCCTCAGGCACGACACCACCTGGATACACGCTAGGATAATCCGGATGCGACCAGTCGATCAGCGAATAGTACAAACCGAGCCGAATCCCCCGCTTCTTGATCGCTTCAGCATACTCTTTCACGATGTCACGTTGGGCCGGGGTTCGCTTGACCACGCTCAAATCGCTATACTGAGTATCAAACAGCGCGACGCCGTCATGATGTTTTGTCGTCAACACCGCGTACTTCGCCCCGGATTTCTCGATCAATTCCGCCCATTGGTCGGCATCAAACCGGGAAGCTGTAAACCCGTCCAACTGTTTCATGTAGTCCTCATAGGAAATCACGCCGTTATGAAAGGACCAAGATTCAGAAACACCGTCAACCGCATAAATCCCGTAATGGATAAAGATTCCCAGCTTCGCGTCTTCAAACCATGGTAACATCGTCAGTTCCCCCTCTATGCTTGTTCCTCCTAACGATAGTTGATGGCGGCATGAGGGGTAAATATGTGGTTTTTACGACGGATATGTCGTTTTGAAGATCACCTGCAAACAAAGCGGGCTCCCCTAAGGAACACCCTCGTTCATCTTCTTCCTCTGCCATTTTGATATCATTCACACTGCGAGCGGTCAGCTGCTCCCTGGCAAGTGTTGCGCTCACATTTGGGGATTCTTGCCGATGCTTCTACTTCTTATCCACCTGCACCAACGTAACTTGTTTGATGGAGAACGTCCCTTCCAGCTTTTCCGCAGGGATTACGTTCAGCTTGATGAGTCCGGCGATCTTCTGGGCATCCGCTTTGGAAACCAATCTCCATACGCCAGGATCGGGAAGCGCTTCGTAAAGCTTGCGGTCATCGTACTCCTTCCGTTCCTGATGGATCGTTCTAACCCGGTATTCCCCGACGTCCAGTTCCGAAATGCCTTGTTCCTGAAAATGTTCTAAAATTTCGCTGCGTAATGCGGTCAGCTCTTGTTCTGTTTCTTTCTGCAGCTGTTTGAGTTCATGATAACGACGCACTTTCTGTTCCACTTGTCCACGCTCCTTCGGTGAGATCGAACCTTCCCTCATGTATATGAAAAGCGCCGCCGGCCTCATGCGTGCCGACGGCGGAACGATCAAATCTTTTAATGAGTAAAGTCCTTGAAGATGCGGTATACCACAACGGCTGCTTCAGCGCGAGTCGTTGGCGATGCGGCCTCGAAGCGGCTTTCTGCTTTGCCGTTCATGATGCCAAGGCTCGTGACTTTGGCAACCGCCTCAGCGGCCCAAGACGGAATGCGAGCTTGGTCGGCAAAGCTGTAATTTGCTCCGCCTTCCCCTGCCGATTGGCCCAAAACCTCCAGCGCCTTCGCCAAGACCACTGCGATTTCAGCGCGCGTAATCGGTTGGTCCGGTGCAAAGGTACCGTTGGAATAACCGCTGATCAGCCCCTTGGATGTCGCAATCTTCACAGCCTCCTCGTACCAGCTTCCGGCAGGAACGTCCTGGAAGGAAATGACGCTGACTTCGTTTGGATCAGCCTTCAGTTCCAGTGCACGTACCAACATGGATACGAATTCCGCCCGAGTAACTTGCGTGGTCGGATGGAAATTGCCATCCATGGATCCAGCAAGAATGTCTTTCGATGCCAGAATTTCGATCGCATCCACCGCCCACGCAAACTTCGCTGGGGTAACATCAGCAAAGGTGACGTTCTTAGCCAGATAGATGTACCGGCTGAAGCCGTACAGATTCGCAACCACGTTACCGTCCTTCAATCGACCGAAGAATGGAGTGAGTTCTCCGCCATCCCCCAGCTTGAACAGGCTGATTTTCCACCCGTTCATTGCTCCAGGGTTCAAGGCCGTAAGCGGGATCGCGGCTTCAGCCGGCTTGCTGAGCTGGATATTTTCCAGCACCTTCCCGTCCTTCGTTAAAACGTTGATATCATAATAGATTCCAAACGCTTGAACACCTGCTGGCAACTTCGAGCTTTCCAGCAGCTTCTTCGTCTCCTCCTCCGTTGCCGCCGTGACTTGAACATATGCGGCATCCGGGGAAGTGATCGCGCCGTCCGGAATCGTCAACGTAAACCCATTAGGCAGCTTCACTACCGTTGGTTCGCCTGCCTTAATGGCTACGGCATCCTTAGGGATTGCTGGTTTAGTTGGCGTCGTTGTTGGTGTAACAGTTGGCGTAGAAGTGGAACCGCCGCTGCTGGATCCGCCTCCACCACCACTGCCGCCGCCGTTACCTCCACCATTGCCTCCGCCGCCATTATTAGGCGGGGTGACAGGGGTGACTGTGACGTGGACGGACTTCGAGGAGCCTTGGGCAGTCACGTCGATCACGGTAGATCCCGGTTTCAAGGCCGTAACCAGTCCTGTGCTTGAAACATCGGCAATTTGCGGATCACGCGATTGGTAAACTGCATCGGTTACAGTGGTTTCATTGCCATCCGCATCCCGATAAGTCACGACTAACTGGTCGCTGTTTCCGACTTTCAGGGTCAGGCGATCTGGTGTAACAATCAGTGAAAGTTCCCCAGGTTCTGGTTCTTCACTGCCCTCTGCGATAACAGTCACTTGAACAGTGAAGATCCACGCTTTCCGGATTGACCCGCAGCTCGGGTTGTTCTTCGCCGATTTCAGCAGTTACAGTCACTTGAACAGTTTTCGAGAGTCCTTCATGAGTTACCGTAATCGTAGTCGTACCTTCCGCTACCCCGGTGACGAGACCTTGGTCAACCGTTGCGATCGTGGAATCCTCCACGGTATAGTCCGCTTCGCTTGTGACGTCGCTTTCTTCACCGTTTGCCGCTTTATACGTTACGGTGAGTGCTTGGTTATCGCCTACTTGAAGATCCACGCTTTCCGGATTGACCCGCAGCTCGGGTTGTTCTTCGCCGGTTTCAGCAGTTACAGTCACTTGGACAGTTTTCGAGAGTCCTTCATGAGTTACCGTAATCGTAGTCGTACCTTCTGCTACACCGGTGACGAGACCTTGGTCAACCGTTGCAATTGTGGAATCCTCCACGGTATAGTCCGCTTCGCTTGTGACGTCGCTTTCTTCACCGTTTGCCGCTTTATACGTTACGGTGAGTGCTTCGCTTTGACCAGTTTGCAGCGACAGATTTTCAGTGTTGACGATCAATTCCGGCTCTGTTGCGTGATTGTAGTTGAACACATGAGCCGGATCGAAGTACCCATTCCCGGCCAAATCATAGACGTAGACCTCGTAATAGTTTTCCCCTGGTACAACTGGAACCTCAATTTTGAAATTGCCTTGGTTATCGATCGTCCCGAATTGAAAATCAATATTGCCTTCAGGGTCTACAAACCACGCCTCGACACCAATCACAAGCTCCATGTCCAGCCCGCCGAAGTTCACGAGATAATTAATCAGCATATCCTCCGTCACTTCGCCGGAGATGACCCCCGTTTGACCGGAAGCTTTCACTTTCAAAGGCGGATCACTAAGCTGGGATACCGGTGCCGTCGTGTCGACGAAGAAGACATACGCCGAGTCTTCCGATGGTACGGAGTCAAATAAGGATGTTCCAGTATAAGGAACCAGCAGGTAGCCTCCATCAGGAAGTAACACGTCGTCGTCATATTCATTAGTTATAATTCCGTCCCAACCTCTCAAAGAATAACTGCCGGGATCAATGCCTTCATCGGTTTCAATGATCACGCCCAGCCAATTTCCGTTCAGATCATGGACTTCCAGCGAGAAATAATCGGCATATTCGTTCACTGTAAACGAGATGTCAGTGGTATCATAAAGTCTGTCGTTATTCGGTGAAATCGGGTTGTTGGTCATACCAACATCCGTCACTACATCCATCTGCGGCGTATCGCCCACATACACCGATACCGGCAAGTTGATCACATGTCCGGTTGCCGTTTCAGTTAAGATCACTTCACCTTCATACCACTGGTTGGCGGCTTCTTCCGGTATGGCAACTGTCACGTTAAAGCGGGTTTCACCGCCAGCGCTGACCGCAACCTCAGCCGCAGACAAGGTCAGGTCAATCGGCGAATTGCTATACCACTGCGAGCTGACCGTGTAGGTCGAGGACTCCCCAACGATGTCCTTCACGATCACCTGCTGTTTGGCAGAATAACCGTTGCCAACATATCCAAACGACAGGCTGCCCGAGTAAAAGGTTTCCGGGAGATCCCCATCCACGTTCGATGTCGAATCCTCCACCATCGCTACTGCTTTGGCCTCCAAAACCTGATCCAGCGCGACCCGTCCGGCTCCTTGATCCATATGAGTATATCGGTCACCGTTCCGATCGCTGAGTTTGACGGTATTATTCATCAATAAGGACTTTACTTCGTAAGGTGTCAGGTTTGGATACTTTTGCAGCACGAGAGCGACTGCACCTGCAATATGCGGTGCGGCCATACTGGTGCCGTTCTGGGCGGCATACCAACCTTCATACTCCGGCACGCTGGAGACAATGCCCATCCCTGGCGCGGAGATGTCCGGTTTAAGGTCATACCCCGGTTTGGCCGGTCCACGCGAGCTAAAGCCCGCCATAATATCTTCTTCTACTGTCGTACTGAATTCTGCAGACAGCTCCTGTTCTTTCAGCGCGTCAAGAATTCGGTTCCCATATGCTCCAGAAAGGGCATATACGGGGATTTGAACGTCGGCGTCTCCCAACGTCCCGCTTTCCAATGCTTCCGGCGCATTATTGAACACAATCGCGGCCGCCGCACCCGCGCCTTGGGCGTTGAGCGCTTTTTCCGCAAAGGAAATGTCACCGCGTTTGATAAAAGCAATTTTCCCGGTCAAATCCTTACCAACATAATCTTCGGCTTTCCCAAGTCCTACATCCACCAACGGATAAGACTCGGTCAAATCCTCAATCCCGGCGGATTTATCAAACGTGTCCATGAAGAAGCCTTCTCCGCCCATCTCTGGGATCCGCATGATCGGCGTGATCAGCGGCGGCTTGGATGCGCCGACTGTAATCGCCAGCTCCGAGCTGCCCGGATCGGTCACAGTGGCGTCTCCCGGTCCGGAGTTACCACTGGATACCACCGCCACAACGCCGGCTTTCACCGCATTGTTCACCGCAATGGAATCAGCGGAGCGCTGGTTATTCGTGTTGGAGCCCAGCGACAGGTTGATGACGTCCATGCCATCCACGACCGCACGCTCGATCCCGGCAATCACATTCTCCGTCGAACCGCTGCCGTATGGACCTAACACTTTATAGGCATAAACTTCAGCCTCAGGTGCAACCCCTTTGGTCCCCGCGAGTTCGTCTAGGCCTACGCCGCGACCGGCGACAATCCCCGAGACGTGGCTGCCGTGCGAGGTATAGTAAGCTCTGCCATCTTCATCAAACTCAGGTAACGAAGGATCCTGCTTACGTGCATCCAAATAATCCTGCTTCGTTGTTTCGTAGGGCTCGTTATCATCGTTCACAAAGTCATAACCCCAATACCCTTCCGGAATCGCATCCGCCAAATCGGGATGGTCCTTCGCTACGCCGGTATCGATAACGCCCACTTTAATCCCCTGACCTTCATTTCCTTCGGCCCAGAAATTATCGCTGCCGATAAACGTCACGCTGTCCATCGGCGCAGTTGGAGACGCATTCTCCTCCGTGGCATAGACCGTTTCGTTAGGATAAACGGCCTTCACTCCCGGAAGCTTGAGCAGGTTTTCGATCTCATTGGCCGGAAGTGTTAACGAATACCCGTTAAAAATATTTTCGTATTCGCGCTTAATTTTGGCCTTCAATTTACCAATCGCTTGCGTTTTAAACGTTTGCTGCTGCAAATCGATCGCTTTCCTATGGGAACTCAGCGATTGGCTTGTTTTCATTTTGCTCTGCGTAGCCTCGAACACCTTTAACGGCGCTTCCTGCAGCTCGACGATCACCGTCGTTAACTCGCTGCCGTCCGTAAGCGGAACGAAGTTTTGCGGTTGAACCGCAGCCGCTTCGGCGTTCTGGCGTTCCAGCTGCAACTTATTGCCTGCGGGAGAGGCTTGGCCCAAAACCTCCCGTTGCTCTCTGCCTTTCAGCTGAACGTCCGATACTTGCTTACGCAGCACTTCCTGCGTCACGACGTCCTGATTCAGCCGAGGAACGCCGTCCCTCCTTGCATCGGCTCCCGCCAAAGCGTCGCCTTCGGCTCCTGCCATCGGCAGAAGCAGACTAAATGCGAGGAGGAAGCTTAAGATTCCTGCAACGACTTTCTTGCTCAAACTCTCATCTCCCTCACCGTTCATAGTTTCCAAGGAGCCTATACAAGCTGCTGACTTTATATCTATTGGGTGAGGGTTCGATATATTCCCATTTATATGGCATACAAGCATAAAAAGGTTAAAAAAATACACCTACCCAATTCAGGTAAGCGCATCCATATGTAGTAGATTCGGTTATTCTGCCATTGTCGCAAACAGTTGCTTCTTCAGCTCCCGATTTTTTTCAATGAACAGATCATTATGCGAGGAGACCATTCCATATGCCTCTGCCTCCGGGTTGATGTACTGTTTGGCTCGGTTCACAGCGTTCGCCGCATCCTGAAAAGCCCCGGCGATCAGATGCAGCTTGCCTTCATAAGACAAAATATCCCCCGCAGCAAAAATCCCCTCCACCGTGGTTTCACTCATGGCCGTTCCTTTTACGCCGTACTCGTTCGCCATTTCGATCTTGACTTCACTGTTTTCCAGCAGCGCCTTATCCCGTTCATACCCGTGGCTGACCACCACCTCATCCACTTCCAGCTCGACGATGGAGCCGTCCTCATGGTTTTGAATCCATACGCTGCGGATGGAATCTCCGCCCTTGGCGCCGGTCAATTTCACGATCGACGTGTTCAACAGGCAAGCCACATCGTTCTTCATCAGCTTCGTCACCTCAGCCTCGTGGCCTTTCAGCGTTTCTTTTCGGTACGTCAGATAGACCTTCTTCGCAATCGGAGCCAGCTCGTTCGCCCAATCGATCGCGGTATTCCCGCCGCCGGAGATCAGCACGGTTTTGCCTTTGAACCGGCCCAGCGATTTCACCGTATAGTGGAGATTCGTCACTTCGAATCGTTCCGCCCCTTCGATGTCGAGCTTCGTGGGCTTCAGAATCCCGCCGCCGATGGCCAGGATGATCGTTTTGGAGTAGTGTTTGGCTCCCGATGCAGTATGCAATGTAAAAATGCGATCCTCGCCCCGAGAAATCGAAGTCACCTTTTCACCTAGCACAACTTCCGGTTGGAACGTCATTCCCTGCTCGATCAATTGCTGGATCAGCTGTTCTCCAGTGACCGGCGTCAGGCCGCCGACGTCCCAAATCATTTTCTCCGGATACACATTCACTTTGCCGCCAAGAAAAGGCTGATACTCGATCAGCTTCGTCTTCATCTCGCGCAAGCCGCTATAAAAGGCCGAATACAACCCGGCAGGGCCGCCTCCGATAATCGTGACATCATATACGGTTGGTTCCATCGTCGTTACCTCTCCTTTTTTATCACGTAAACAAAGTAAATGATCTACTTGGATGGAACCATCATATCATATCTAATTGAGAATGAAAATCATTATTATCTAAATTTTTTTGCTTTTTTCTCTAAAAAAGCGAATCCTTTCCCGCCCGCGCCTCGCTGCCGCGAATAAAATATTCGTAGCGTCCAAGGTTCCGCAGTGCTCTGTCATCCCGTTGCCAAACCCATTCCATCAGCTGCATACTTTCGCTCAGGTCTTCGGCGTACAAGTGATCTTTCCCCCACTTGACATCTTTCATTAAATTGTTTATAAATAAATTGTAGGAAATTTAATTTTACTAAATATAAATAGAGGCTAAAGGATGTGTGTCGAATGAGAGTAGACATGACGAACCTGACGAAAGAAAAACTTGCGCAAAGCCTAGGCGGCCAGCCGGGGTACTTCAAGCTGGTTGGCGAATCGGAAGGGTGCAGCGCAGCCGGCGTTTATTCGCTGCATTTGGTCAGCGAGCCGCTTCCTACTGATATCGCATTTGAATCGGGCGGCTTCACCTTTTTGGTGGATCGCCAGCAAGAAATTTTGTTTGATGACGTCTTACGCTTGTTTGCCCATGAGAATTACCCAACTTACCGTTTGAGCAGCGACTCGATGTTGTACAGCAACAACGTCGTGCTGAAAGACAAACGCGTTGCTGCTACCAGCGAAGCCCTTCGCTAAACGGTCAGGGGCTTCCCTTCCTTTCCGCTTACGGCTGCCGGAGCATGATCCGGCAGCCTTTTGGGGTTGTTTTTCATTCAAGCGTCTGCCGGCTCTTGAATCCGTCGATCTTCTGTGTCACAATGATGGGGGCATCCAGGCGCCAGGGGTAGAACTGGATTTGAATTGATTTTTTTACTTATCCGGCCCGGGTGAATACATCATCTATTCCTATTCATAGAGGAGGATCCGATTCATGAAGACGATCAAGCTTGGTACGAGTACACTGGAAGTCCCTGTCATCGCTGTCGGCTGCATGCGAATTAATTCGCTGGACAAAGCCGGAGCGGAACGTTTCGTTCAAACCGCGCTGGAAGAAGGCGCTAACTTTTTTGACCACGCGGATATCTACGGCGGCGGCTCCTGTGAGGAGATCTTCGCCGATGCAATTCATATGAACCCGGAGATTCGGGAGAAAATTATCCTGCAATCGAAGTGCGGCATTCGCCAAGGGTTCTTTGACTTCTCAAAAGAGCATATTTTGTCGTCGGTGGACGGCATTCTGAAGCGTCTGAGAACCGATTATCTGGACGTTCTGCTGTTGCACCGTCCGGATGCCTTGGTAGAACCTGAGGAGGTTGCTGAGGCGTTCGACCAGTTACATAGCTCGGGTAAAGTACGTCATTTCGGCGTATCCAACCAGAACCCTATGCAAATCCAACTGCTACAAAAATACGTGAAACAGCCGATTGTCGCCAATCAGCTGCAGCTGAGCATCACGAACACCACGATGATCTCGGCGGGCATTAACGTAAATATGGAAAACGAAGCTGCGATTAACCGTGACGGCAGCGTGCTGGACTTCTGCCGCTTGAACGATATCACGATTCAACCGTGGTCGCCGTTCCAATACGGTTTCTTTGAGGGCGTCTTCCTCGGCAACGAGAAGTTCCCTGAGCTGAACCAAAAAATTGACGAAATCGCCGCGAAATACGGTGTGACCAATACGACGATCGCCATCGCGTGGCTGCTGCGTCATCCGGCCCAAATGCAACCGGTCATCGGTACGATGAACATCGACCGCTTGAAAGACTGCATCAAAGCCAGCGACGTCCGCTTGACCCGTGAAGAATGGTACGAAATTTACCGTGCGGCAGGGAACATTTTGCCATAAGCTTAGAGTCCATAAGCGAAACAACCTAAGCCCCGTTTCCACAGGACTTAGGTTGTTTTTTTGCCCAATTTGTCGAAAGGAGGGGCCGAAACAAGATGCCTGCCGATAGCACGCCGATTCGTCTGAGCCGGTTTCTAGTATTGATCATGGCGGTCACCGCCGGTATCGCAGTGGCGAATCTCTATTACATTCAACCGCTGCTGGCAGAGATTGCCGGCTCGTTTGGTGTTACGCAATCCCAGGTGGGGTATGCGGCCACCCTGACGCAAGTCGGTTATGCCCTTGGGATGCTGATGATCCTGCCGCTGGCCGATATCCGTGAGAAAAAAAAGCTGATCCTGTTCATGCTCGTCTGCTCCGCTGGCGCCCTTCTGTTTCTGGCCTTTGCCTGGAACAGCCTCATCCTGAGCATCGCCTCGTTCGCTGTGGGCTTCACTTCCATCGTCCCTCAGCTGATCGTGCCCCTCGCTGCACAACTGGCCGACCCGAAGGAGCGCGGCCGGATCATCGGCACCGTCATGAGCGGACTGCTGATCGGGATTCTCGTCTCCCGGACGTTCAGCGGGCTGGTGGGCGAATATCTCGGCTGGCCGGCTGTTTATTTCATCGCCTCCGGCCTCATGATCCTTCTGGCCTTCTTCTTAGCGTTCCGCCTGCCCAAGTCCCCGTCCGCGACCACAGCCGGTTATGGGGATTTGTTCCGCTCGATGGCGTCACTCATTAAAGATTTGCCGCTGCTGCGCGAAGCGGCGCTGAACGGCGGCATGATGTTCGCCGCCTTCAGCGTGTTTTGGACGACGCTGTCATTTCTGCTGGCCGAACCGCGCTTCGGTCTTGGCCCTGACGCGGCCGGTCTGTTCGGCCTGATCGGCGTCGTCGGGGCCATGGCTGCGCCGGTCGCCGGGCGGATGGCCGATCGGCGCAGCCCGCGCTTCACCATCGCCATCGGCATGGGCGCGGTGATCCTCGCCTACGCCTGCATGCTCGGCTTCGGCTACACCTTGGCGGGCTTGGTTGTCGGCGTCATTCTGCTCGACCTTGGTGTCCAGTCGACACAGATCTCCAACCAGGCCCGCATCCACGCCATCAGCGACGAGTTCCGCAACCGTATCAATACGATCTATATGGTCTCGTACTTCATCGGCGGAGCTCTGGGCTCCTGGATTGGCTCGTTCAGCTATGCGCATTTCGGCTGGACCGGTGTGTGCATCGCCGGCTTGTTAACCCAGCTCGTTGCGGTGTACGCACAGGTGCACGGACAGCGGCGCGAGCTTCGCCTGTCATTGGCCAAACGCGGATGATTGCTCGTTCCAACGAAAGGGGAGACCGATATCCACGCTGATGGAACAGGTCTCCCCTTTTTCTTATTCCCCGCCTACTTCTGTTGCCTTAACGCCGCAACCGCAGCCGTTGTGAAACTAGCCAGCTTGTCCGGCAAGCGATGGAGCGGGAACCAGTCGATCGCCCCGATCGCGCCCCCTTCCTCCATATTCCGCAGCTCGCCGCCAACAATCTCCGCTTCGTAAATCACCGAGACCCAATGCTCTGCTTTTTCCGGTTGGATCGTCTCTGCCGTACACAGTACCCCAATGACTGCGATGTCGAGGTTCACCTCTTCTTTGATTTCCCGCACAACGCCGTGCTCCATCGTCTCATAGATATCGATTTTGCCGCCGGGGATGCTCCAAGTGTCCTTTTCCGGCTCCCGATTACGCAGCACCATTAGAATCTCTCCCCGATCATTCCGAATGACTGCGCCCACCCCTAATCGGGGAACAGCCAGCTCTGTCGTCTTCATCCACCCTCCACCTCTCATGTCATCGTTCAAGCCATTGCCTGGGTTCTATTATAAAGCAAAATATCTGAAGCGGAAGAAAAAACCCCCCGTTCCTCCGAAAAAATTGAGAGAAACGGGGTGTTCTTGGTGGCTATCAACTTAGAACTTAAATTGTCCCACCATCCGATGCAAATCGTCGGCGATCTCTTTCATCTCGACGGCCGAAGCGGACACCTGCTCCATGCTGGCGAGTTGCTGTTCGGTAGAAGCCGAGATTTCCTCAGTCGATGCCGTAGATTCCTGAGCGATGGAGGAGATGTTTTCGATGGTGCCGATCACTTCGTTTTTGTCGCTGTTTACTTGCGTGATGCCTTCGATCAGCTCTTGCATGCCTGCAATCATCTGATGGATCGTCTGATCGATTTGCCGGAACGCTTGTCCCGTCTCCCGCGACACCTCGCTCGTCCGAGTAATGACTTCGGTCCCCTGGTGCATATACTCCCGGGTCTTCTCAACCGCAGCAGCCACGTCCCGCACCATCTCCTCGATTCCCTGCACCGAACCTGTCGTTTGTTCCGCCAGCTTGCGAATTTGCTCCGCCACTACCGCAAAGCCCCGACCTTGTTCGCCAGCCCTTGCACTTTCGATCATAGCGTTCAGCGCCAATAAGTGTGTTTGCTCGGCAACCGCCTTAATCACGGTCGTCACCTGGGTGATCGACTGCGATTTGTCGCTCAGGTCGTTCACCTGCTCCTCGATGTTCACGCTGACTTCGGCGTTTTCACGGATCGCCTTCTGCAATAGTTTCATGCTGTTCAGCGTGGTTTGGTTGGCTTCCTGCGTCTCTTCAATACTTGCCTTCATCTGATCTGCCCGCGCGGTCAGGGCAAGAATCTCTTCAGCCAAGCTATGCAATCGCTCAAACCCCTCCTGCGCATTCACCGCAAGATCGCTGGATCCTGTCGCCAGCGCATTCGTCGCCGTTGAAATCTCCTTCGCCGCCTGTGAGCTCTCCCCAATCATCAACGAGAGCTGCTGCGAACCATGGGTGACTTGGCCGGCACGGAGCTGGATGTTCTCCATCATCCCGCCCAGCTTGCTGCGCATATGGGCTAGATCCTCGGCCATTTTGCCGATTTCATCCTGACTATGATGGTGAAATTCTTCGGTAAAATCCCCTGCCGCATATCGTTTGATACATTTGGACATCATCGTAATCGGACGGATCATCCGATGTCCCATAAATAGGCCCAAGACAATCGCGAGCAGCATAATCAAAAGCGAAATGCCGATGGTTTCGATCAACGCGTCGCGGATTTGCTCGTTCATGCTTTCCAGCGAAATCCCCACATTTAATGCGCCGGAAAGCTCCTGGTTATAGGTAAATTCGGTCGAAATATTATAAACCTTCTCACCGCTGGCCATCTTTAGCATTTTGCCCGTTGTCTCTTGGTTCGCAACAATGGTGGTCAAATCCACGTCTGACTTCGTGACCGAGGCAGAAGTGACAGCGTCTACTTCCTTTGCGGACTTCCCTGGAAGTTGACTGTTATCCGATACGATCAAATTCCCTTGGGGATCAAAAAGAGAGACATAAACGAGGTTCCCGTTGCCTTCCTCCATGATGATTTGGAACATCTTCTGCAGCTGCTCCATATCCAACATTTCATTGCTGATAATTTCGCGTTTAATATTCGTCACCAGGGTAGTCCCGTCGCTCTTCATCTGACTGGTCATGGATCGTTGGACCTCGTAATAGGACACCAGTGTGAAAGAAACGGCACAAATCGTCATAAGCAGCACGATCATTCCAAGCATTTTGCCGGTTAGCGAATAGAACCTGAATCTCTTAGATAATTGGAATGCACTACCTCGCCTAGACATGATGATTCCACCTTTGAATTATATTTTCATAGATTGATATCCTGGTGCACGAATGGCCTCATTGGAATTAATCTAAATAATGCCTGCCTTTACATCTTTATTTTTAACGATTTTCCACAAAATCACAGTGACTATTTTAATAGTTCACATGGCACGGCATTTGTGATTCTGGTCACAAACTTGATAGCGCGCATGACACAAATGGCCTATTCCTCCCTAAAGTTCGTCACATTTTCTTCACAGACACGCCTCTTTTTTCCATGAAAAAATCAACTCCCCCGCATATTTGCGCAGGTTTCGCAAACAATAACCAGCGAATACCACCTGAAAGGAGCAAATGGCATGGCCCAAATCAATCAACAGGAGCTGCAAAGCTTGCGACACCTGATCGGCGCTCATGAAACGGCACATCAAAAAATGCTCGCCTACGCGCAGCAATCCGTGGATCCGCAAGTCAAAGCGTATTTTCAAAAATCAGCCCAGGACGCATTAAATACAAAGCAGCAGCTGATGTCATTTCTGAATTAGGAGGAGCTTTACACGATGATGCAGGATAAAGAAATGGTGAACGACGCGTTGTCCATGGTCAAAAGCAGCTTGACCACCTATTCCAGCGTCATTTCCGAATGTGCAAATCCCCAGCTGAGATCGACAATTCAGCAAATTCGGGACAATTGCGAGAAATCGCAATACGAGCTGTTCCAACTGGCTCGGTCCAAGGGATTCTACCAACCGGCGATGATGGCGGACGATCAAGAAGTGCAGCAAGTAAAATCGCAGCTGGGCGGCTGAATGCACAGCAAAAAAGCTTCCTCGCAGCCTGAAGGGATGCAGGAAGCTTTTTCTGATTTAAAGAGAGCCGTGCGCCATAAATGTACTTGAAAAATCGATCATATTTCTGCGGTTTGGCGTTTTTTCGCGGATTGTATATGAAATTTCATGTAGATTAGCACGTTTTGAGGCCAATTCCCCGAAATCTATATGAAAAATCGAGTAGAATAACTAACCCAGCTCCACAACTTGCTCCTGTTCCTCTTTTCTGTAGCGAACCACGGCCAAATCACGATTTAACTCGCGAACCGCCTCATTCAGCCGCTCCCGGAGCTGCTCCTCCAATGCAAACCCGCCATTCTCCAACCGGCTGACCCATTGATCCACAGCGAATACACCGCTGAGAATATGAGTTCCGCCCAGCGCTGCAACCACCGGTTTCAGCGCGTAGTCCACTGCCAGCAAGTGCGCGATCGTCCCGCCAATGAACAGCGGCAGCACCACTTTGCCTTGCAGCCCTTTTTGCGGAATCAAATCCAGAATCGTCTTCAGCGCCCCGGAATAAGAGGCTTTATAGACCGGGCTGGCGATGATGACGGCATCAACCGCTTCAACCGCGGCGTTCAGTTCCTTCACAACCTCGCTGTTGAAATTTGCCCGGAGCAAATCCTCTGCCGGCAGCTCCGCCGCCGAGAACCAACTGATAGAATGGCCCGCATCCTTCAACTTCTCCTGTACATAATCCGTTAATCCGAACAACCGTGAACCTAGTGTAGGACTCCCTGCGAGAATAACAATTTTGCTCATAATTGGATCTCCTCCTATTCGTGATCGATCTTCTGATTTTGCTAAGCTATCTTCCCACCTCAGCAGGCCGCTACCCACCTCAAGACTTAGCCGCTACCGCTTTCCGCTCCAGCGTATACCGGTTCTCCGGAATCGGCAGGCCCAGGTTGCCGCGCAGCGTATCGCTTTCGTATTCCTTCCGGAACAGACCGCGCTCCTGCAGAATCGGTACGACCAGGTCCACGAAATCCTCCAATGCGTTCGGAACGGCTGCAGCAATCATGAATCCGTCGGCAGCGCCGCCCTCGAACCAGGCTTGAATTCGGTCCGCAACTTGCTCCGGCGTCCCGATAAAACCGCCGCGCGGCGTTGCGACTTGAAGCGCCACTTGTCTTAACGTCAGCCCTTTTTCCTTGGCGTCTTGTTTGATTTTATCCGTGCTGCTTTGGAAGCTGTTTTTGCCCAAGTCCCCGAGATCCGGGAACGGTTCATCCAGCGGATATTGGGAGAAGTCATGATGTTCGAAGAAGCGACCCAAATAGTCCAGCGCATTCTCGATCGTCACCAGGCTGGCAACCTCTTGATACTTGCGTTCCGCTTCTTCCGGCGTGCGGCCCAGAATCGGGCTGATTCCCGGGAAGATCAGGACTTCCTCCGGCTTCCGGCCAAACGATGCTGCGCGGGACTTCACGTCTTGGTAGAAAATTCTCGCGTCCTCGATGGTTTCATGTCCGGTGAATACGGAGTCCGCGTGCTTGGCGGCGTAATTTTTGCCAACCTCCGAGGCGCCCGCCTGGAAGATCACGGGTTGCCCTTGCTTGGAGCGCGCGATGTTCAGCGGCCCCTTCACCGAGAAGAATTCACCGATGTGGTTCAGGGTGTGCATTTTATTCGGATCAAAAAATACCCCCGTCTCCTTATCCCGCACAAAGGCGTCATCCTCCCACGAATCCCACAGACCGCGGACCACCTCCAAGAACTCAGTAGCAATCCGATAACGCTTGGCATGATCCGGATGCTCCTTCTTCCCGTAGTTCAACGCCGAGCCTTCCAACGGGGAGGTTACGACGTTCCAGCCTGCGCGCCCGCCGCTGATCATGTCCAAGGAGGCGAACTGCCGAGCAACGGTAAACGGCTCACTGTACGAAGTAGACAACGTTCCAACCAGCCCCACATGCTTGCTGACCGACGCCAGGGCGCTGAGGAGCGTTAAGGGCTCGAACCGGTTCAGGAAATGCGGGATCGATTTTTCCGTAATATATAAGCCGTCCGCAATAAACACCAGATCGAATTTGCCGGCCTCCGCCTTGTGCACCCAACGTTTATATACGTCAAAATTGACACTGGCATCCGCTTGCACGTCTGGATGGCGCCACAGGGAAGTTCCTCCGCCTACCCCGTGTAACAATGCGCCTAATTTGAGTTGTCTTGGTTTCGCCATATTCTCGTTCCTCCTTATCGTTTCGGTATCGTTTCCCGCGCTTAACTCTTGCTCAAGTCAAACCCCGCGGCTTGTTTAATGCGATCGATTTGCCCCAAATGACGTTGAACGTGGTTGGTAAAGCCTTCGACAATTTGCTTGATGGAGACCGTTTCTCCCTTGGCATTCACGCCAGTCTTCTCTAAGTCTTCCGCATCCAAACGGCTTAACAGCAGGCTGTTGTATAGCAGCAACGCATGGAAGGTCTTCAACACATCGGAGACTTTCCCCGCGTTGGCATATTGACCGCTGACCCACGCATCTTGGTTAAAGGCCGGCAGTTGCGCCTCCGTCCCCGCCAGAATATCCCGGATCCGAAAAGAGACAACGATGCTGTGATCCACCAAGTGGGTCAGTACCTCCAGTACGCTCCAGCTCTCCGGCTTCGGCTTCCAAGTGGTCTGCTCCTCGCTGAGGCCGTCAATCGCCGTAACGAGCTGCCCATGTGTATTTAAAAAAGCTTCAAAATTTACTTTCGTCATGCCATCGCCTCCGATTCAAAGTTAGCTTCTTCCCTTATCAGTCTCCTTGCACTGCGAGCAGCCCAATCCGGGCCAGCACGCATCGTGCTATTTCGCCAACTGGCCAAAACGATCCAGCGCAAACGGTCGCAGCGAGTCATCTCGCTTCCTTTCTGCAATCAAGTTGGCAAGCCGCTCCCCAATCGCGCTGGCAAATTTGAATCCGTGTCCGGAAAAGCCGCCCGCCACCCACACCTTCGGGTGCTCGGGATGCTGGTCGATGATGAAATCCTCATCCGGCGACATCTCGTATTTGCAGACCGCGCCTTGCTTTAAGCGGCCGGCCGCCTTCGGCATATAGGCCGACAGCACGCGGCGCAGATCCGCTTCATCCTCGGGCCGGCTTCCGAAGGGTGCCAACGTCTCCCCCGGAGCCCAAGGGATCCCGCCGTCATGACGTCCGATCTTCAGGCCGGCTCCGCCGATATTCGGGAACCCGTAAAACCCGCCTTCCGGCGTTCCTAACGTAAACCCGGGAAATCGTCCCGCGTCGAAGCCAGGCCCGCTGGTTTCAAACCACCCGACCACCTTGCGCACAGCGCGGATCGGAAGGTTGACGAACGAGGACAGCGTGCTGAACCACGCCCCGGCGGTCAACAGGACGGCCCCGGCATGAAACCTGTCGTCCGCCGTATACACCGTTACTCCGCCTTCTCCTTGGTGTACCTTCACATCCCTGACTATGGCGTACGTCAGCAGCTTCGCGCCTTGCGCCAAAGCCAACTGGCGATACGCTTCCACACATCGCTCGCTGTACAAGTACCCGGCGTGCGGCTCATACATCGCTTCAAATGAATCCGGAATCGTCAGCTCCTCCACTTCGTTCCATAAACGGTGGGCGCGAACCGCGAGTTCCGTATACACGGGATCTCCGCTGTAAGCATGCCGGATGAGCCGAGGTTCGCCATGATGGCTGCCTTCCCGGTGCGGCGGATCAAAGGCATCGATCAGCAGCGTGCGCAGTCCCTTGCGGGCCAAATAATATCCGGCGCTCATCCCCATGGAGCCTGCGCCAACAACGATGACGTCATAAGCAATGGACGCGCTCATGGGGACGCTCCTTCCTTGCGGAGGCGGGGATCCCGTGCCAGCTCCTCCAACGCCAGCTCCGCCAGCTTCGTGAAGAAGCCGATGCTTACCGGAATCGCCCGCTCATCAAGGTCAAAGGCCGGATGATGCCATTCCTTAGGTCCATCCGTCCCCATAAAGACGAAGAGCCCCGGAACTTCCCGCTGATACCAGGAAAAATCCTCTCCCGCCGGCGACGGAACCGGCGACACCGCCTGGTATCCCGCCGCCTCCGCCGCGGCCACTCCAAGCTCCGCCAGCTTGGCATCGTTCAGCACGGGCGGGGGACCTTCAATCCAACGAACGGAAGCCGTTGTATCAAACGTAGCCGCCACGCCTTGAACCACCTCTTCGAAGCGCTGCAGCACCCGCCGCCGCACCGCTTCATCAAAGGTGCGGATCGTGCCCTCCAGCAGCGCTGTCTCAGGGACGACGTTCCAGGCGGTGCCGCTGTGGAGCTTCGTGACGCTGATCACGGCACTCTCCAGGGAGCCGACGTTCCGGCTGATGATTGATTGCAGCGCCGTCACGAGATGCGCGGCGGTCACAATCGGGTCATTGCCGGCTTCCGGCACCGCCGCGTGGGTCCCCCGTCCCGCGACCTCAACGACAAAGCCGTCGGCAGCGGCCATCAGCGCGCCGCTCTTGATCCCGATCGTCCCGACGGGAAGATCGGGCTTATTGTGCATGCCAAAGATCGCCTGCACCCCGTCGAGCGCCCCGCTGGCGATGACTTGCCGCGCGCCTTTGGCCTTCTCTTCGGCCGGCTGGAAGATCAGCCGGACCGTGCCCTTCAGCTCCGCCTCCCGGGCTTTCAACGCATACGCCGTGCCAATTAGGGCGGCGGTATGGAAATCATGCCCGCAGGCGTGCATTTTGCCGGGATGCGCCGAAGCAAACGGGAGACCGGTCTCCTCCTGAATCGGCAGCGCATCGATATCCGCTCGAACCGCGATGACCGGCCCGCCCTGGAGACCGCCCACCTCGGCAATCAACCCCGTTGTCAGCGGGATATCCAGGATCCGGATGCCCGCTTCCTCCAGCCAGCCGCGAATTCGCCGGGTCGTCTCGAACTCTTCGTTCGACAGCTCCGGGTACCGGTGCAGCTCCCGGCGAATCTCTATGAACCGCTCTGCTGCTGTACCATTCAACGCCTTCGCCTGAGTCGCATAAGTATCGTTGGACATCTTACGCCTCCACCGCCGCTTCAACTAAAGCTTCACGCAGCAGCTCAAAGGAGCGAATCCGCTTCTCGAAAGGCGTGATATTGCTGGTGACGATCACTTCCTCGATGCCGGTGTCCTTCTGCAGCGCGAGCAGCTGCTCCCGGACCGTCGCCTTGGTCCCTTTAACAATCCAAGGCTCCTGCTCCTCGATCGTATACGGCTCTCCGGCCTGACGGCCAAACTCTTCCGCTTGCTCCCGCGTGCCAAGCGTCACCAATTTGCCGCTGGCGAGCCGCACCTTCACCACCTTCTGATGCCCGGCAAGCTCGGCAGCTTCCGCTTCCGATTCGGCGACGATGACGGACACCGCCAGGATCACTTGAGGCTCGGTACCATGGGATGCATCAAATCGCTCCCGGTAGGTTTGAATCGCCTGAAGCGCAACCGCCGGATCCCCGTTAATAAACAGGGAGAACACGTAAGGCAAGCCCAATCCGGCAGCGATCCCGGCGCTGTCCACGCTCGCTCCAAGCACGTAGAGCTCAGGCGCCTGCGCCGGGAGCGGAGCCGCACGCAATCCAGCCAGCGGATGGTCCGACTCCAACCGGTTCTGCACAAATTTTCGCAGCTCCACGATTTTGTCCGTCAAGGTGACCGATTCCTTTACGCCTTGTTGCAACGCCTGCGTGCTCTTCGGCAAACCTCCCGGCGCCCGGCCGACGCCAAGGTCGACCCGCCCCGGCGCGAGGGAAGCCAGCACGTTGAAATTTTCTGCCACTTTATACGGGCTGTAATGCTGCAGCATCACGCCGCCCGAGCCGATCCGGATCGTATTCGTATGCGCTAGAAGGTAGGAAATCAGCACCTCCGGCGAAGAACCGGCTACCTGCTCCGAATCATGATGCTCTGACACCCAAAATCGCCGAAACCCCAGCTCCTCAGATTTACGGGCCAGCGCAACGGTATGCGCAAACGCCTGCTCCGCCGTTTCCCCCGGGTAAATCGGGCTTTGATCCAACACGCTAATCGTAAGTCCCATCTCTCAATCGCCTCCTCAATAAAAAAATACTAAATGCTATAGCTCGGCTCCGGGATAATCCGTTTCAGGAATTGCTTCGTCCGTTCTTCGCGCGGATGATACAGCAGCTCCGCCGGGCTCCCCTCTTCCACGATGACGCCGCCGTCCATAAACACCGCGTGGTTGGCCACGTCCCGGGCAAACCCCATCTCATGGGTCACAACGATCATCGTGATCCCTTCCTTAGCAATCTTGCGAATGACTTCCAGCACTTCGCCCACCAGCTCAGGATCGAGCACCGACGTAGGTTCGTCAAATAAAATCACTTCCGGCTCAAGAGCCAGTGCCCGGGCAATGCCGACCCGTTGCTGCTGCCCCCCGGACAGCTGGCTGGGATAGGCGTCCAGCTTACCGGCCAGACCCACCTTCTCCAGCAAAGCGATGCTGCGGGCTTTGGCTTCTTCCTTTGGCATTTTTTTGACGATCACCAAGCCTTCCATTACGTTCTCCAGCGCCGTCTTGTGCCGAAACAAGTTATATTGCTGGAACACCATCGCCGTCTTGTGCCGAAACAAGTTATATTGCTGGAACACCATCGCCGTCTTCTGCCGGAGGGTGTGAATGTCTTTCTTGGTCGCCCGGCTGCAGTTCACCCGGTAATTGCCGATGGCAATCTCGCCGCCGCTCGGCTTCTCCAGGTAGTTGATGCAGCGCAGCAGCGTTGTTTTGCCAGAGCCGCTGGGGCCGAGAATGACGACGACGTCACCTTGGTTCACCGTCAGATCAATCGATTTTAAGACCTGCTGGCGGCCAAAGGACTTGGATAATTGACGAAGCTGAATCATGCCACTCCCCCCCGATTGTAAAGTTGGATTCGTTTCTCGAGCCGCGCCGTAAGCCGTTCAATCAGGACGGTCAGCCCCCAGAAAATCACCGCCGCCGCCAAATAGGCCTCAAAAAACTTCCAATTGGTCGAGGCCACGATTTGCGCTTTCGCATTAATGTCCACAACGGATACAGTAAAAGCCAGCGTAGACCCGTGCAGCATTCCGATCGCCGAGTTGGAGAGATTCGGCAGACTGAACGCCAGCGCTTGGGGGAACACGATCCGCCGCAGCGCCTGAAACGTCGTCATCCCGATGGAATAAGCCGCTTCGAGCTGCCCGCGGTTCACTGCCAACAGCCCCGAGCGGACGACCTCAGACATATAAGCTCCGGCCGTGATAGAGAAGGAAATATAGGCAAAAGCGATCATCGGGATGGAAGCGGACTTAAAACCCCAGCCAAACCAACCCGATAAGCCGTCAATAATGACCGGCAGCCCGAAGTAAATCAGCAATAAGTGCGTCAGCATCGGCGTTCCGCGAATAAAGGTGATGTACGCGGTGGAGATGGGCCCCAGCACCGGGACCCGATACAGCCGAAACAGCGCGGTGATCACGCCAATGACAAAGCCAACCGAGACGGACACGGCCGTGATCATTAAGGTAGTCGGAATGGCCGACAACAGCTGAACGAAGGCCGTCCAGATAAACGAAGGGTCGATCTTCATAATTTCGCGCCTCCTTTCTCTGCGCCGATCCCGGCGAACATCCCCCGAAGCGACGGCTTCCGTTCGATCCGAAATCTCCTTCTCGCCGTCCCATCCGGCTGCTCATGCTTCAGTAAACGCCGTTCAGCCGCCCGCAGCAGCTTCTCTAATGTGAAGCTCACGACCAAATAAATGAACGCCAAAGCCAAATACGCTTCAATAAAATGCTGGGTAAGCGCGCCCAGCGTCTGGGCTTTGCCAGTAAGCTCCATAACGCCGAGGGTAAATGCCAGCGACGTATCCTTGAGCAAAGCAATCACCATATTGGAGAAGACCGGCACCGCCACCGCCAGTGCTTGCGGCAATACGATTCGAGTGAAAGCTTGGTGCCCTTTCATCCCGATCGCATAAGCCGCTTCAACTTGCCCCCGATCAACGGCCGTCACCGAAGCGCGGATCATCTCCGACATAAAGGCTCCGGTATGCAGGCCGTAGGTCAATATGACGAAGAACAACACGGGCGCTCGGGAGATATCCAGGTGGACCAGCTTCAACAGCTCCGGTAAGCCATAATAGAACAGGAACAATTGGATCAAGATCGGCGTCCCTCTGAAAAAAGAAACATATACCTTCGAAAACTGCTCCAGCACCGGAATTCGATACAGCCGGGGGAACGCAATCAGGAAACCCACGATCATCCCCGTCAGCAGCGACCCGCCTACGATCAGCAGAGTGACGCCCAGCGTCGCCCACAGCTTCGAAAAGGCGCTGATTACGAAAGAAAAATCAAACGGTGCCCCCACGAACATCCCCCTCCTTTCCCGCCTTATGGATTAGTTATCCGAGGTGAAGTCCTCTCCCAGCCATTCCTTGCTCAGCTTGCTTAAGGTTCCATCCGCCTTCAATTCCTTGATCGCCTCGTCGATTGCATCCGCCAGCTTCTGTGCTTCCGGATCGTCTTTGCGGAAGACGAACAAGATATCCGCTTCCGACAGTTCTTCTCCGGTCGTTTTCAGCTTCCCTTGCGGATCGATCAGCGACAGCGAGAAGTCCGCTCCCAATGTGGCTTCGACGCGGCCGGAAGTGATTTGGCTGACCGTATCGTTGGCTGCACCGCTCTGGTACACGATCTCGATAGCATTGTTATTTTCCTTGTTGTAGTTCTCCAAAATTTGTGCCTGCGCGCTGGTTGGTGAGGTCAACACCTTCTTCCCCTTCAAATCATCCAAGGAATGAATCGTATTGTTGTCTTTCGCGACGATGATCTTATTTCTCCAGTGCGCGTAGGGCTCTTTGTTAAACAGGTATTTCTCGGACCGCTCCGGGTTCTTCTCCATCTCATGAGCGACAAAATCGATCTTCTTCGTCTCCAAGCTCAGCAGCAGGTTGGAAAACTCCTGGGTATGGAACTCGAATTCATATTCCTCAAGACGCTGATCGATCTCGCGGACCAGCTCAACGTCAAATCCGGTTAATTTCCCGTTCTCGTCGATAAAGCATACTTTCGGAAAGCCTGTGCCCGTCCCTACGATGATTTTCTTCACTTCCCCCGTGTCCGCACTCGCCGCCGTATCCTTCGCTTCCGTCCCGCCGGACGCTCCCGCTCCGCATCCTGCCAGCGCCCCCGCTAACACCAGTACGGCCGCTGCACTTAACCATCTCTTCATGTCTCTAACCCCTTCCTTATTCACGGTGATCTTTGTTTTACAATCCCTATAAGTTTAGTCAGGATTATGTTGACACTACTTTACTGTGATTTTTGTTACACGTCTAATCGAGTTTTTCTATGGGTACATGCAAATCGTCGATAGGAGAAGCGCCTAGCTCTAACAAAGCGTCCAAAAACACGTTGTTTTCACCGCTGAGGGAGATAAGGTGGGTTTGTAAAGAAACGCCTGCCGTCTCAAGGATGTCTACCGGCACGAGGATTCCCTCCTGCACTTCTTGTCTGGCGGACAACCCAGGGAGAAAGCAGATGCCGGCCCGGCTGATCACAAGCTTCTTCGCAGTCTCGGCATTATCGACTTGAAACACGATGTTTGGCGGCTGCTCCAGGCTTTCGAACGCGCGGTGAATTCGCATCCAGTCGAGGGAGCCGCATTCGAAGAACACCAGCGGTTCCCGCCGGATGTCGCGGATGGATGCACTTCCGGCAGCGGCAAGCGGGTGATCCTTATACACGTATAGCCGGATCGGATCATCATAGAAAGGATAGGATTGGAACGACGGACTCATCTGCTTGCGTGCAAATGCCACATCGATTTCCTTGGCCGCCAGCTTGCCTGCCAGAACGTCAGTCGGACCGGTTGTCACCTTGAAGTTGATCAGCGGAAAGCGTTGATGCAGAAGCACGAGCAGGTGCGGCATTAAATAGTTGGACACGGAAACGGTGCTGCCAATCCGAAGCTCCTCAGGGGTACCCGACCGGGAATGGAGATGATGTTTTCCCTTTTGGTAGATCTGGAGGATTTGCTGGGCATAAGGCAGAAATTGTTTTCCCTTCTCCGTCAGCTGGATTTGTTTCCCCAAGCGATCGAACAATCGGCAATCCAGCTCCCGCTCCAGCGATTGAATCCGCGCGGTCACCGTCGGCTGCGAAAGAAATAACACCTCCGCCGCTTTGTTGAAGCTGCCGTAGTGATTGATGTATACAAACGCCTCAATATGATCGATGTTCAAAAAGATCCCTCCCCTAATTACTCTATATTTCTTACTATACCAATCTACATAGGCGGTTTTATTGAAATTATCCTTAATCTTAGGGAGCCCGCCACTTTTTGTCAATCGTTCGATATAGATTTTTTTAATGTTCATGTAAATATTTTTATATTCCGATGCGTTTAGTAGGCATTTGATCTATACTAGGTTCACTTCACTTAATTGATTGGGATTTGGATGATGAATGAACTACCTCGATAAGGAGTGTTGGAAATGAGCCGTATAGAGCAGGAAGTGTTCATCCGGGATGCCCGGGAAGATGAACGGGAACAAATTGCCAAAGTCATGCTGGAAGCTTACCAGCAATATGCGTTTGAGATGCCCCGCGAACGATGGGAGGAATATCGCGCGAACATTCGAAGCTCTGTCTACGGCAACGGGCCTTATGCCCGCCTCGTCGCTGAGCTGAATGGAGAGATTGTTGGCAGCGTGCAGCTGTTCCTGAACTCGGAAGCGGCCTATGGGAGATCGGACTTAAGCATCCATTCGCCCATCATCCGGCTGCTCGCGGTATCCCCCTATGCCCGCAGACGCGGGATTGCCAAGCGGCTGATTCGCGAGGCGGCCCGCCGCTCGCTTGAGCTTGGTGCCCAAACGCTGTACCTGCATACCTCTGACATGATGGCGGCTGCGGTGAAGCTGTATGAAAGCCTCGGGTTTGAACGAGCTTATGAAGCTGATACGATCAATGGGGAGACCCTGGTCAAATCGTATAAGATTCAACTGACGGACGCGTTGCCTCTGCTGCAAACGACGTAAATGCGATGAATCAGGGGCGTTCGCTCATGATCCCCTCCTTTCTGGCATCTGGCCTGTCTCCTAAGCTATAATGGAAATGGAAATCATGTGATGAACAATGTTAAAGGACGGAGCCCCTAATGATAAATCAATCTTTTGTGAACCCCTTAGAGCAAATGAAGGCCCTGCAGAAGTCGTTGACCCGGTTTATGATGATGTACAAATTCGCCCTCCACGAGGTGGAGACAAAAATCGAAATTTTGCAGGAGGAATTCCAGCTTCTCCATGACTACAATCCCATCGAGCATACGAAATCGAGAATCAAGTCACCGGAGAGTATCCTGAAGAAGTTGTACCGCAAAGGCGGCGCTTCTTCCTTAGAGGATATCAAACGCAGCATCCGCGACATCGCCGGCATTCGCATCACCTGTTCGTTCATTTCGGACATTTACCGGATCAGTGAAATGCTGCAGGCGCAGAAGGACCTGAAGATCCTTACGATCAAAGATTACATTAAGAACCCTAAACCCAACGGATATAAGAGCTTGCACATGCTGGTTGAAGTGCCCGTGTTCATGTCAGACGGTGAGGAAATGGTGTGTGTCGAAATTCAGATCCGCACCATTGCCATGGATTTCTGGGCCAGCCTGGAGCACAAAATTTTCTACAAATATAACGAGTCCGTCCCGGATCGTCTGCTTCAGGACCTGAAGACCGCCGCCGACACTGCCTTCGAGCTGGACTTGAAAATGGAACAGCTGCAACAGGAAATGGAGGAAATCAAGCACGCGCATCAAGCCGAAGCCTCCGAAGAATTCCAGTTGCTCATCGACAACCAGAAGTTCAACATCCCGCAGAAGCTGCTGAAATTGTTGTCAGGCGAGGGTTGAGCTATCGGAAAATTTAGAAACAAAAGGAGTTGCCCTATACCATCATCTTGATGGGAGGTGCAACTCCTTCTTCATTTAGCGGGATTGTCTTACGCGATGAGGGGTAAAGGAATCCGTACGCTTCTTGGTATTCCTTGCCGGCTGTACCGGCTTCGGGGCCGGAGCCGTTTGTTGCATCGGATAAGGGTGATCTTTAATGACAGGGACTCGCTTTCCGATCAATTTCTCAATATCAGCCAAGTACGGCTTCTCATCAAAATCGCAGAACGAAATGGCGACACCGCTTTGTCCGGCCCGACCGGTTCGCCCGATCCGGTGAACGTAGGTTTCGGGAATATTCGGCAGCTCGTAGTTGACGACGTGAGATAACTCGTCGATGTCGATGCCCCGCGCTGCAATATCGGTGGCGACCAGGACGCGCAAGGTGCGGTTCTTGAAATCCTGCAAAGCCGTCTGCCGAGCGCCTTGCGACTTGTCACCGTGGATGGCTTTGGCGCTGACCTGCGCCTTCGTTAAGTAGCGCACTAACCGGTCCGCCCCATGCTTGGTCCGCGTAAAGACGATGGCGGATTCGATGGACGGGTCTTGCAAAAGGTGAATCAGCAGATCCCTCTTGTTACCTTTGTCCACGTAATATAGATACTGCCGGATCGTGTCCACCGTGGAGGAAACCGGTGTAATCTCCACCTTGACGGGGTTTCTCAAGATGGAATTAGCCATTTGCGCGATCGCGCCGGGCATCGTGGCGGAGAAGAGCAAGGTTTGCCGTTGGGACGGCGTCTTGGCGATGATCTTCTTCACGTCGTGGATAAAGCCCATGTCCAACATGCGGTCCGCTTCATCCAAAATCAGAAGCTCCACGTCCTTCAGATCGATCAGCTTCTGCTGCATGAGATCGTTCAGCCTTCCCGGCGTGGCGATCAGAATGTCTACGCCTTTCTGAAGCACAGCCTCCTGCGGTTTCTGCGACACGCCGCCAAAGATGACAGCACATTTCAGAGGCAGGTACTTCCCGTAGGCGCAAAAATTTTCGTAAATCTGCAGCGCCAGCTCGCGGGTTGGCGTGATCACCAGCGCGCGAATATTCCGCCGGCCTGCTCGCGGGGTGCCATCCTTATGCAGCAATTGCAGGGTAGGGATGGCAAATGCTGCGGTTTTCCCTGTACCGGTCTGCGCGCAGCCCAGCAAGTCTTGGCCGCCCAGAATCGGAGGAATCGCTTGTTGTTGAATGGGCGTAGGTGTCGTATAGTTTTCCTGTTCCAACGCTTTTAAGATCGATGGGATCAGGTTCAGTTCTTTAAATTGCATAAATAACTCCTTGCCGGCCTTACTGCCGGAACACTAATTTTGGCAGGAAGTGCCCAAGGCTTGAAGCTCGTTCCACCAATCCTACCAATATAACACTTCACAGGTAACCCGGCAAATGGAGAGTTGAGGCCGGAACGGTTCAAATGCGTGCACGTTGTCGACCGTTTGAATGTTCTCCTTCCGGCAGAGCCTTCGGATAAGGCCCTTTTGCAGCGTTATTTCCTTCTCGCTGTACCTCATGAATGGAGGGCTGATGCCACTACTTACCTGCGCACTGCGTAATCCCTCACCTGACACAACCAAACCATATGATCCTGCCCCGGCCCCCAGTAGTCCTTAGCCACGACATAAGGTTCGCCGAACTTACGCAGCCACTTCTGCTGCGCCCGCTTATAGCCGCTGTCGAGACAGAACCGCTCGATCCCCCGCTCTTGCAGCGCCTTCGCCATCGCCTCGATCAACGCCGCCCCGATGCCTTGTCCTTGATTGGCGGGCAGCACGTACAAGCTTCCCAGCTCGCCAACCTCATCCAACGCGTGCTGGGTGCAATCCCTGGTTTCCTTCCCGCAAGGGCCAAAGGAAATCGTCCCCACCACCTCCCGCCCGATCTTCGCAACGAGAAATAGGACGGGGCTCTCCCCCGCTGTTTTCCCTTTCCCATGCGGATCAGAGCTGGATGCAGCCCCAAGGGCGGCGTTCACCAGCTTTCTTTTTCCATCCACTTCTTCGCGGATATCTTCTATTAAATGTCCGAGCCCTTCCGCGGCAAACGCCTCCGGAATCGTCTGCTCGAATACGCGGCAGGCTTGCTCTCGATCTTCAGCGGTTAGCGGTACGATCACGAAATTATCGACCATGGCGATCCCTCCTTCAAATTTTTTTCGTATCGGTCTGCAAAATTGGAGCAATTCACTTCATATTCTAAAGAATTTACCGAAATAAAAGCAAAGAGGCGATCCCATCACGAAAACGCAAACCTACGTGACAACACGCTGGAATATGCGGGTTTTACCTGTGAACGGTTGTGGTATAATCACGATGATTTGCGAAAATGAAGATTGCATTTAACAGCTTGCAACAACAAACAGAAACGGGTGATCAGAATTGTTTGAACTCAAATGGCTGTGGCAGAATTTGGAAGGCAACCGGGCCAGGTATATCACCGCGCTGGTGCTTTCCGTCGTGGGCTCCTCGCTCATGATTATCAATCCGTACATCGGCCAACAAATTGTCGACACGTTTATCACAGGTGAAAATGCAATGCAAAATTTAACGGAGCAACGGGGACTGCTGATCATGCTCTGCTTGGGGATGATTGGGTTCTCGCTGCTGCGGACGGGGCTAGCTTATTTAACGACGATGCAATATGAGCAGGCCTCACAAAATATGTTGTACAAAGTCCGCATCTATCTGTACAACAAAATCCAAGGCCAAGATATGGAGTACTACGATCATAACCGGACCGGGGACCTGATGACCAAGATGACCGGGGACTTGGACATGGTGCGGCACTCGATGGCGTGGATCATCAAGACGATTATTGAATCGCTGACGATCTTTGTTGCGGCCGTCGCTTATTTTTTCACCATTGATGCCGTGTTGACGCTGTGGCTGCTGGTCTTGGCACCTCCCATCTTCGTCGTGGCATACATCTTCGCGAAAAAGGTCCGTCCGATGTACGTAGATCTGCGCGAGCGGTTGTCCCAACTGAATACGATCACCCAGGAGAACATCTCTGGGAACCGCGTCGTTAAAGCCTTTGCCCGTGAAGAATTTGAAATTGAGAAGTTTACTGACAAGAACATTCACTTCTCTGAAGCGAACAAGAAAGCAGCGCTCGTGTGGCTGGACTACTTCCCGTACCTGGAGACGTTCGCCCAAGCGTTTAACGTGATCTTGATGCTGGCCGGTGGATATTTTGTCATGCAGGGACGGATTACCTTCGGGGAATTTTCCGCGTTCTCCGCGCTGATCTGGGCCGTGTCCAACCCGATGCGCAACATCGGCATTATCATTAACGATATCCAACGTTTCTTCGCCAGCTTGAGTAAGATTGTAGAAATTTATTACGCCAAGCCCAAAATCGTCAACGAGCACAACGCAATCGATAAGCGCCGTTACGAAGGACGCATCGAATTTAAGCACGTCAGCTTCAAATATGACAGCAACGAAGTGCTTCACGATATCAGCTTCTCCGTGAAGCCGGGAGAAACGATCGCCATTATGGGCTCAACCGGTTCGGGCAAAACTTCACTCGTGAACCTGATCCCGCGCTTTTACGACGTATCCGATGGGCAAGTGTTGGTAGACGGCGTGGACGTCCGCGAACTGGAGCTTGATGAGCTCCGCAGCAACATCGGCATCGCGACCCAGGACGTGCTGCTGTTCTCCGATACGATCGACGGAAACATCGCATACGGCGATCCCGAGCTGCCGGAGGAACAAACGAGAGAGTATGCGAAACTTGCGGCGGCACATGATTTTATTACGAAAATGCCGGAAGGATATGACACCATCGTTGGGGAGCGCGGCGTCGGCTTATCCGGCGGACAGAAGCAGCGGATCGCGCTGGCTCGGGCGCTGGCGGTACGCCGACCGATTTTGATCCTCGACGATACTACTTCTGCGGTGGACTTAGAGACCGAGGAACATATCCAGAAGAGCTTGCGCGAGCTGAACTTCCCGTGCACGAAGCTGATCATTGCTCAGCGTGTGTCGACTACGGCCGAAGCAGACCGCATTCTGATTCTGGACGGCGGACGGCTGATTGAGGAAGGCACCCATGCCGAATTGCTCGCGAAGCGCGGCTATTATTACGATGTATTTATGCTTCAAAATGAAGGGATCGGAAGGACGGTGAGTAGCCATGGCTAGAAATAAGTTCGATGTGGATGAGAATCTAGAGTCTCCTTTTGATATAAAACACTTCAGACGTGCCATGGTGTACATCCGGAAGCAGCAAAAGCCGATGATCATCGCGTTCGTGCTGAGCGCCTTGTCTGCGGCGATCGCGCTGTCCGCGCCGCTCATTATCCAGCATGTCGTTGACGTGACGATTCCGCAAAAAGCGTTTGGCGCGCTGGTCGGATGGTCTGCGCTGATGTTGCTCACGATCGTGGTCAGCGTTGAGCTGGCGACAATCCGCTCCCGGATCATGACCCGGGTTGGCCAGGATATCATCTTCGATATCCGGACGGATCTGTTTAAGCATCTGCAGCAGCTGCCGTTCAAATATTACGACGACCGTCCCCAAGGGAAAATTCTGATCCGCGTCGTTAACTACGTCAATGCGGTATCCGACGTGTTGTCCAACGGAATCATCAACTTTATTTTGGAGATCGTCAACTTGATCTTTATCGCGGTGTTTATGTTCGCGGTGGATGTTCGGTTGTCGTTCGTCACCTTGGCCGGATTGCCGGTGTTCCTCGGCGTCATGCTGCTGATCAAAACCCGGCAGCGCCGGGCATGGCAGGCTGTATCTAACAAAAGCTCTAACATGAACGCCTATTTGCAGGAGAGCATCAGCGGGATTGGCGTGACGCAAATTTTCTCCCGTGAGAAGCATAACGAAGGCATCTTCACTCGCCTCGCCGGCAACTACCGCAAGGAATGGATGCGGGCGCTGCGCTACAACGCGCTGATCCCGTTCTCCGTGGATAACCTGGCGACGATCGTCACGACATTGATCTATATGGTTGGCTTGCTTGCGATGGGGCCGCAAGGCGTGACCTTCGGGGTCATCCTTGCGATGAGTAACTACGCAGCCCGCTTCTGGCAGCCGATCCTGAACTTGTCACAGCTGTACAACAACTTTATTAACGCCGTAGCGTACCTGGAACGGATCTTTGAAACGCTGGATGAACCGGTGACGGTCAGCGACGTTCCGGGGGCGAAGGCATTGCCGCCAGTACAGGGCAACGTCCAATTCAAAGACGTTACGTTCGCTTACGATCCCGGCCTGAACATTCTGGAGCACCTGAACTTTGAGGTCAAAGCCGGGGAAAGCATCGCCCTCGTCGGACCGACAGGTGCGGGCAAAACCACGGTCGTGAACCTGATCTCGCGCTTCTACAATGTAAGCGAAGGCGCGATTCTGATCGATGGTCACGACATCTCGCAGGTGACGTTGAAGTCGCTGCGCAGCCAGATGGGGATTATGTTGCAGGACAGCTTTATTTTCTCGGGTACGATCATGGATAATATCCGCTATGGGAAGCTGGACGCCACCGAAGAGGAAGTCATTGCCGCGGCCAAAACCGTCTGCGCTGACGAGTTCATCCGCGAGTTTGAGCAAGGGTACTACACGGAAGTGAATGAGCGCGGCTCGAAGCTGTCCCAAGGACAGCGGCAGCTCATCTCGTTCGCCCGGACGCTGCTGGCCGATCCGCGTATTCTGATTCTGGACGAAGCGACCTCTTCGATCGACGCCAAGACAGAGCGTCTGCTCCAGCAAGGCCTAAACGAGCTGCTCAAGGGACGCACCTCATTTATCATCGCGCACCGGCTGTCGACGGTGAAGAACTGCGACCGCATCATGTACGTCTCCGACAAGGGGATTGCCGAATCCGGCTCGCATGACGAGCTGATGGCCAAACGCGGTCTGTACTACCGCTTGTATACCGCGCAGAAGATGGAAGCTGTGTAGAGCATGCCAAAATAAAGGCAATTCCGCCAAGCTATTGGGGTTGGTGGAGTTGCCTTTTCGTTTTTTGTTGGCGCCCTCGAAGATCAAAACTTGTTGTTTGATCGCCTGTTTATTTGTGAAATGTTTCACTTACTATGACGAGCCCTTATGTTATCCTCTCCCAAGGGGAACGAAAGAGAAACAGCGTCCCTATAAAGACAAAAGTGGAGGGTTTATCATGCACAAGAAAGTAACAGCAGCACTCATTCTCGTCTTATCCTTGATGCTGGTCATCACGGGATGCGGCAACAATGGGAACGAGCCTCAGAACCAGGCTCAAAATCAGAACCAGACGCAGGCGGGCGGTCAGACGGATAAGGCTAAGGAAAGCGAAGCCGTAGCCGTAGCCGGCGCATCCGAAAAAAGCTATACCCCTCACGATCAGTTGAAGGATAGCTACGATATCATTATCATCGGCGCAGGCGGTGCTGGCATGACCGCGGCACTTGAAGCGAAAGCGAGCGGCATGAACCCGGTGATTTTTGAGAAAATGCCGGTGGCTGGGGGCAATACAACGAAATCGTCCTCGGGCATGAACGCCTCAGAAACGAAATTCCAAAAGGAACAAGGCATTGAAGACAGCAACGACAAGTTCTATGAAGAGACACTCAAAGGCGGCCATAATACGAATGATACCGAACTGCTTCGTTACTTCGTTGACCATTCCGCCGAAGCGATCGATTGGCTTGATGCCATTGGCATCCGCTTGAATAACCTGACGATTACCGGCGGCATGAGCGAAAAACGCACCCACCGTCCGGAAGACGGCTCCGCCGTGGGACAATACCTGGTGGATGGCCTGGTACGAAACGTTGAAGAACAAGGCATTCCGCTGTTTGTCAACGCCAACGTCAAGGAGATTACTCAGCAAGACGGGAAAGTGAGCGGCGTGAAGGTCGTTTTGAACGATACCGAGGAAAAAACGATTACCGCCAAAGCTGTCATCGTCGCAACCGGCGGTTACGGGGCGAATCCGGAAATGATCACCCAGTTTAGACCGGACTTAAAGGGATATGTCACGACCAACCAAGTTGGCAGCACCGGTGATGGCATTACGATGATTGAGAAGTTGGGCGGCGTTACCGTGGATATGGATCAGATCCAAGTTCACCCAACCGTTCAACAGGAGAAATCCTATCTGATCGGCGAGGCCGTGCGCGGTGAAGGTGCGATCCTAGTTTCCAGCGAAGGCGTACGTTTCTATAATGAAATGGATACACGTGATAAGGTGACGGCTGCGATCAATGCCCTGCCTGAGAAATCAGCCTACCTTGTTTTTGATTCCGGCGTAAAATCCCGGGCTAAAGCGATTCAACAATATGAAAAGATGGGCTTTGTGATCCAAGGTGACACGATTGAAGCTTTGGCTGAAGCGATGGGCGTACCGGCAGATGCATTGGCGAAGACATTGGAAACCTGGAACGCAGCTGTACAAGGTAAAAATGACGCCGAATTTGGCAGAACTACCGGGATGGATTACGATTTGTCCGGCGCACCGTACTATGCCATCAAAATCGCTCCCGGCATCCACTACACCATGGGCGGCGTAAAAATCAACACCAACACGGAAGTGTTGAACAAGGATGGCAACCCGATCCCAGGGCTGTTCGCCGCTGGCGAAGTGACCGGCGGGTTGCACGGGGATAACCGGATCGGCGGCAACTCCGTAGCCGATATTATCATCTTCGGACGTCAGGCCGGCGTGAAGGCGGCCGAGTTCGTGAAGGCGCAATAAGTAGAACGATCCTGAGATAGGACTCGTCAAGGCTTGAACTCCAAGGAGGTTGAGCTTTGGCGGGTTTTCTTTTTTTGCGGAAAGGAACTTTGGGAATACTAAGTAACCACACACAGTATAGGAGGTGCGTCAGATGAGTAAAAAAGAGGACTACACCCAGCAGCAACTGGAACGAGCCAAAGCGAAGGACTCCACCGACGAAGGCCGAAAAGGCGCCTTCATGATGAAAGACGCCTGGAACCAAGACGGCAATCCCGCCGCTGCCGCGGACGACTTCGGCCCCGTGATGAAGCCGGAAGCCCCGCCGACGATGAACGGGAAACCGTTGTAGCTCGATTACGGCCACGTCAGGCCCATACTGTACATGATTTTTCGAGTACATTTCTCCGAAATCGCTGGGTTTCAGCGCATTGTACTCGATTTTTCATGTACATTTCGCGGTTCCACACGCATTCGGGCCGATTCTGTATGATTTTTCGAGTACATTTCAGCGAAATCACTGGGTTTCAGCGCATTGTACTCGAATTTTCATATACATTTCGTGGTTCCACACGCATCTAGCCCGATTCTGTATGATTTTTCGAGTACATTTCAGCGAAATCACTGGGTTTGGGCGCATTGTACTCGAATTTTCATATACATTTCGTGGTTCCACACGCATTTAGCCCGATTCTGTATGATTTTTCGAGTACATTTCAGCGAAATCACTGGGTTTCGGCGCATTGTACTCGAATTTTCATATAGAATCCCCCTACACTGCGCAAGCACGGTCAAGCCCTGGGGCAAAAGGGCGGATCAAAAGGAGGGGATTCCCACTAACAAGAGGATCGTCCCTCTAGAAGGGATCCCGCTCTTGAAGAGGAATCCCCTTTAAGAGAGGATCCATCGTCTAAGAAAGGAGCGCCCCTTTAAAAGAGGATACATCCTCTACGAGGAGAGCGCTCCTCTAAGAGGGAATCACGCCTCTAAGAGGGATCACCCCCTTTATGTGAGCAGATCGCCTTCAAAAAGGGTAACCCGTTCCCCCACGGCCCCTCGGGTCTCCCCCTCTCCCATCAGCACCGCACATACTTGCGCTTAAAGCCCAGCTGACCGCGGTCCAACGATTTTTGGATGTTTTCCGAAGCGTTCAGGATGGCGCTCTTCTTCTTGTCTCGCTTCATCTCGACCGGGCCAATCGCTTGGGCGGTCTCCACCGCTTGTTTGTGCAGCGGCACATAGGAAACCGCGACGGTGTACACAAAGTTATTCATCGCGGACTTCGTACGCTCAGGCGCATCGTGGATCGAGTTCTTCACCGTCTCCAGCATGCCGGCGAGCTTGCTTTCGTCAAACTCGCTGTCCGGCCGGCTCCCCAATAGCCAGCAGTAACAGCTCCAGCCCGCCGACATCTTCAGCTCGTCCCCGCTGGCGATCCACTTGTCCGCCACTTCCTGAGCGATATCCGCCTCCGCCAAGGTGACGGCAACCACGAAGTCCGACAGCATATAGAAATACGCCTTCTCGATCCAGCGCTCAAAATCCGCATGCGTCATCGCCTTCGGATCCGCAATCATCCCCGCAAAATACATCGCATCGTAATTTCCTGTCGCGTACAGCTCCTCGGCCAAAGAATGATTGATCTTGATCTGCCGGAACAAAGGCTTCATTTCTCCTGTCGCAACGCCAAACAGCGGCTCTTGTGCCCCGTTGGACATATACATTTTCTTCAGGCGCTCCTTACCGAGTGCCTCAAGCTCCTGCATCACCGTTTCAACCTTCATAAATGGAGCCAGCTCCCTTCCTCCCGTATGGGCTCTTTCTTTCTCCTTAGCTTACTACGTGAAAAGGGCTGGATTCAATTCCAAAATCTAGCCAAGCTCCCTCCAAACTTCCTCTCCAGACTAGCCAAGCTGCCCAACACTAACGAGCCTAACGAGTCAAACTCTCCAACTCCCCCGACTATCAAACCATCCTAACGCAAGCTAACTCACTCAACAGACCCCAACTTGCCTAACTCAGCCTAATTCACCCTACCAAACTACCAATCTACCAAACTACTCAAACAACTCAAACAACTCAAACACCCCAAACTTCCCAAACTACTTATTGCGCGCCAACCGGAACCCTTGATCCGGACCGAAGCCGCTGGCTTCAAACTTGCCGCGAAACGCCACCTCGCTGCTGCTGACATCCCCGATCCAGCCGCCGCCTTTCACCACGCGAAACGAGCCGCGGTCGTAGTTCTGGTTCACTTCGTCCCCGTACCAATCCCAGCACCATTCCCTCACATTGCCGGACATATCGTACAACCCCAGTTCATTCGGCTTCTTGCCGCCAACCGGCTGGGTGCGGCTTTGATTACTTTCAATCATCGGCCAGTTCCAATCCCCACTGAGATACTCCTCCCCGGCATTTCGCCAATACCAGGCCACATCATCCAGGCGCGAGCTTCCGCTGTATTTATAGCTCTGGCTGAGCTGCCCGCCCCCAGCTGCATACTCCCACTCGGCTTCCGTCGGCAGCCGGTATCCGTTCGCATCCGGATTGACGGTGACCGTCCATTTCACAGGATCGTATTCGCTTTGATTGTGGGGGTCTACGGTTTGCTTATCTATATTGTAAAAAGGTTTCAAGCCCTCTTTTATGCTCCGCTGATTGCAATACTCGATCACGTCGTACCAGCTCACCATCTCCACCGGCAAATCGTCGCCTTGGAACTGAGACGGATTGCCACCCATCACTTCGACCCATTCTCGCTGGGTTACTTCATATTTTCCGATATAAAAATCAGCTAACACCACATCCGAGCTATAAAAATTAGACCGGGTGTTCTTCACACTCCCGCCTTGAACGAGCACGAACGAGTCTTTCTGCCGTTCCGGCCTTCCCATTTCCGCCTGCGAGCAGGCGGAGACTAGCATCATGATGGCGATGGATATAATCATGCAGATGTATCGCTTCCTCAAGGTCAGCTCCCCTTTGATTGAAGATCCGTGAAGGCCGCCGGCGGCAAACCGAGCGGCCTTGAAACTAACTTTAGCGATGAACCATTACCACACCGTGACGTTAGATCTTCCGCTGCTCTGATAACCTTCTGTCGCCAACACCTGATATGACCAGCTGCTGCCCAGGTGCATGCCCACGTTTCTCCAAGCATTTACGTGATTGCTGAAGGTGATGGACACGTTGCTGCCGGTAGGTCGTTTCGATTGCCGCACGCTCCAGAACTGTTGGAACGTCTGCGTGCCATCGATGGAAGGCGCATTATAACGCATGGTCGTATAAATATCGTAAGTGCCTCCGTCGCTGTACACCGAACCTTTGTAAGTGCCGGTAGGCCGGTACGTCCCCCAGCTGTCCACAACGTAATACTCGATCAACGCGTTTCTCGTCCATCCGTAAAGAGTTAAATACCCGTTCCCCCAAGGTTCCCAGATGCCGGCATTGTAGTTGATCACCCGGTTAGGCGAGCCGACGGTCCAGCCTTTGCCAACGACGAAGTTTCCGGTATTTTGCCAGGTCACGCTGTAATTGCCCCCGGACCCGTTTACCGCATTCACCGTTCCGCCGCCATCCGTCCAATATTGCCAATAATCCGTTGCTGCACTTGAAGTTGCCCCAAATAAACCAAAACTCATCGAAGCCGTCAGGAGTAAAGTAAGCATCTTCTTTTTTAACTTCATCAAACATTCCTCCTCAGAAATAAATTTGACTGCCTAAAATGAAAAGATTCTTGCTCCCTGCTTCTTACCTTGGTCAAGCTTCGTCTTCCAGGACATCACCTACCTTGGAACTTCATGTAAGAACATTTTTACTATCACCCCCTTTGCTAGAAAATTATAGTAGGTAAGCGCATTCATTTCACTTCGCGAATTAAAGGTTTTATCTTGTTTTTTTCATATAAAAAAACGCCCCCATAGGAGTCGTTTGGTTGAAACCTAGCCAGAGCTTAAGCTCCGGTGTTCGCCTTCACCAGCACCTCGGCGTATTTCGCCTCATCCTTCTCCCGGGACAGGAAAGTGCCGAGAAACGCTGCAAGAAAACCCAACGGAATGGAAATAATCCCCGGATTGGTCATCGGGAAGAGAGCTGTTCCGGTCAGAATCGCCTTGCCCGGCTCCGGATCCCAGACGTTAGGACTCAGCGCTACAAGGATAATTGTGCTGAACAAGCCAACCAGCATGCCGGAAATCGCCCCCGTACGGTTAAATCTTCGCCAGAACACGGTGAACAGGATGATCGGCAGGTTCGCGCTGGCTGCAACGGCAAATGCCAGCGAGACGAGGAAGGCTACGTTCATTTTCTGGGCGAACAGAGCCAACAGAATCGAGATGATCGAGACACCGATCGAAGCCCAACGCGCCATCCGCAGCTGCTCGCCTTCCGACGCTTTGCCGCGGCGGACGATCTGCCCGTAGAAGTCGTGGGCAAACGCCGATGCTGCAGACAGCACAAGGCCGGTGACCACGGCCAGGATCGTCGCAAATGCGACCGCTGAGATAAACGCGAACAGGAAGTCGCCGCCCAGCGCCTTCGCCAGCAGCGGAGCCGCCATATTGCCGGCTTTGTCGACGGCGGTAATCTCCTCGGTGCCCACGAACGCAGCGGCTCCGAAGCCAAGGAAAATCGTCATGACATAGAAGATCCCAATAATCCAGGTCGCATACACCACAGAGCTGCGAGCCGTGCGGGCGTCCTTCACCGTAAAGAACCGGATCAAGATATGCGGCAGCCCCGCCGTACCCAATACCAGCGCGAGGTTCAGCGAGATCGTCTCCAGCGGCACGTTGTATTTGTTGCCCGATTTTAAGTATTTTTCCATAAGCGGCGTTGCGGTCTTCATCTGCTCAAACATGCCGGTCAGACTAAAATCAAACTTGGCCAAGACCATCAACGAGATCACGAAGGTGCCGCCCATCAGCAAGATCGCTTTCGTGATCTGCACCCAGCTGGTGGCATGCATCCCGCCAAACACAACGTAGGTGGTCATAAGCACCCCAACGATCAGCACCGATGTGACATAATCGAGCCCGAGCAGAAGCTTGATCAGCGCCCCCGCTCCAACCAGCTGTGCAATCATATAGAAGATCGAGATCGCAATCGTATTCAGTGCCGCAAAACCGCGAACTTCCTTGTTCGCAAAGCGGGACGCAATCATGTCAGCAACGGTATACTTGCCCAAATTCCGCAGCGGTTCCGCCACCAGATACAACACGACGAGATAAGCAACAAGAAACCCGATACTGTAAAAGAATCCGTCGAACCCAACCAAGGCGATCGACCCGGCAATACCGAGAAATGACGCAGCTGACATGTAGTCACCGGCGATGGCGGTTCCATTTTGCCAACCCTTCAGCCCACCGCCTGCGGTGTAGAATTCGCTGGTGTTGTTCGTTTTTTTCGCGGCAAAATAGGTGATGACCAACGTCAATAGCACAATTGCGCAAAATAAAGTAAATGCCATGTTCGTTACGCCCCCATTTCCCGCCGAATTTCATCTGCCAGCCGGTCAAACCTTCGCGCAACCCGGGAGTACAGGATACACAACGCCCAAGTCATGATAAACTGAGCGAACGCGAACAGCCATGCCCAGGATATCGGGCCAATCGCCGGTTGATTGAGCACCTCGGAATACGAGGTCATGATCGGGAGCGCGAAGTAAAACAGCAGAAAAAAGACCGTCGACGGAATAATGAACCGTTTCTTGCGGGAGATCAGCGTCTTGAACTTGGCGGAATGCCACACCTCGGTGTAGCTCTTCCCTTTCGCCGCTTTCGCGGCCTTCGCACCTTTTGCAGCTTTCGCAGCCATCCTTCACCCTCCAAATCTCTAAATTTGGTAATCACCCAATATATGTAAGCGATTCAAATTCATTTTATGCAAGGTTAGGCTTGCGAAATGTTTAATTTTTAACTTTTTGGTAGATTCATATGCGGATAAAAAAAGACACCCGAAATCCGCTCAGGTGCCTTTGTGGGCTCTTTTTCCTTAACGGGATCAGAACCAGCGCCCCAACGATGATGCCCATCCCCAAAATGGCTGCGGTCCAATACAATCCGCCAACTCCAGTCTGAGCGGCCATCTTCGTGATCTCGGCCACGCTGTCGGCCAATACCTGCGCCTAATCCGGCTGCGAGCGCCAGCGGCGTAAAATCGCCCAAAACTGTGATGAGCGCTTTGCCATAGTCATCCCTCCATCATTATTCTCTACTGTCAGGTCCAAGTTTAGAAATTTTTGAGCGCATTTTCTGCAATTCGTCTTAGCAGGCTCGACACGAGCTCCGCTTCTTCCTCCGTAAACCCTTCAAGCAGTTTGGTTTCTGTTTGATGTATATGTTCAAAGATCTGATCTACCAACAATTTGGCCTTTTCTGTCAGCAAAATCATCCGTGCTCGCGAATCCTCCGGATCATCCGCCCGTATGATAAATTGCTTCTGTTCCAGCCGTTTGATCAATCCGCTCACGGTTGGGTTCGTTAAATTGAGAGCGACCTCAATGTCCCGTTGGCGGATTTTTCGATCCGCGTGGTGAGCCAGAAAAAGGATCAAATTGGCTTGGCTATGGGTTAATCCAATTTCCTTCAGGTGGAGATCTCCGACCTTGCTCGCCTGATTCCCGATGATCATCAAAGAAGAAATCAGGATTTGCTTTTTGCTCTCATGCTGCATCCCTTCACCACCTTTTACAGAGCATGCTATCTAAATATATAGCAAGCTTTGTAAATAAGTCAAACAAAAAAAGGGACGCGATAGACCGCGCCCCTTGCTTAAACTTCCTAAAACTTGATCACTCCGGTGGTATGCAACAGCACAAGCACGACGAGTACCGGCGCGATATACCGAACCATAAACAGCCATAACCGGAACCAACCGGACTTGAGCCCGGCAGCTTCCGCGGCATTTTTCCAAAAGTACCCTACAAAGAGGGTCGTAATCAAGCCGCCCACCGGCAGCAAAATATTCGAGGTAATGAAATCAAGCCAGTCGAAGAAGTTCTTCCCGCCCATGTCCGACAAAGCCGGTACGATCCCAAAGGACAAGACGGAAGGCAGCCCGATCAACAGAACCAACACACTGATGATCGTTACGGATTTTCCGCGGCCCCATCCCCAACGGTCCATCACGTAAGTCACCGGCACTTCCAGCAAGGATACCGAGGAAGTCAAGGCTGCAATCGCCAGCAGGACGAAGAACAACCCGCCGAAGAAGGCGCCAAACGGCATCGCCGAGAATGCAGCCGGCAGCGCGATGAAGACCAAAGACGGCCCGGCATTCGACTCTAAGCCAAAAGATGCGGTTGTTGGGAAGATGATCAAGCCTGCAATAAACGCATAGATCAAGTCCCCAGCCCCGATCGCCAGCGTAGCCGTGCCCAGGGATTGGCGCTTGTCCACGTAAGCCCCGTAAGTGAGCAAAATCCCCATCCCCAGCGATAACGAGAAGAAGGCATGTCCCAGCGCAACCAAAGCCGCCTCCGGACTCAGCTTCGAGAAATCCGGTTGAAGGAAGAAGGAAACGCCCTCCCCGGCTCCCGGCAAGGTTAATGCTCGAATCATCAAAATGATCAGAAGGACGACGAGCCCCGGGATCAGCACCTTGTTGAATTTTTCAATCCCGCCGGAGATCCCTTTCCCTACCACGATGGCGGTAATCAGCACAGCCGCCACCTGCCATACGAGCGGCATGAAGCCTTGGATGAACGAACCAAATTTCCCGCTATAGTCCGAATCGACATACAAACTTCCGCTGAAGGATTGAACCGCATAATGGAGCGTCCAGCCCGCAACGATGACATAGAAGCTCAAAATAAGAAAGGGAGCGATAACTTGCAGCAGCCCAAGACGGCCAAACACTTTAGGACCGCCGGCTTTTACAAAGGACGTGGATGCACTTCCGCGCCCTGAGCGCCCAATGGCCAGCTCCGCTAACAACAGAGGCAAGCCGATCAGGATCAAACAGATAATGAAGATCAGGAAGAAGGCAGCTCCCCCGTTTTGGCCTGTAATGTAAGGGAACTTCCACATGTTGCCGAGACCAACGGAACTGCCGATCGCGGCCAAAATAAATCCGGCAGAAGAGAATCGATCACTCCGCCCCTCGCCGAGCTGAGTTTGCTTAGTATTCATAACAACCCCCATATATTTTTATATTTCTCTATTATAATGAAAAAGGCTGTGGGTAGGGATATGAAATTTTTCCTTTATTTCATAACTTTCTCTCGATATTGTCCCGGTGTAATCTGTTCAAACCTCTTAAACAGCCGAATAAAATAGGACGGTTGTAACCCCACCTGCTCCGCAATTTCATTCACTTTCATATCGGAGTCACTGAGCAGCTCCTTCGCCTTCTCAATCCGGAGAGCCGTTACATAATCGATGAAATTCATGCCGGTTACCTGTTTGAACAAGCGGCTCAGCGTATAAGGCGTTGTATTAAAATGATGCGCGCACGCTTCGAGCGAAATCCCTTCGGCGAACTGATCCTTGAGCATCGCTGTCACCTGTTCGATGAGCGGCTTCGCCCGGGCCGTCTGATCCTCGCTTAACTTCTGGGCATACGGAAGGATAATTTTTTGCTGAAAAAAACGGACGATCTGCTCCGGCTCCCGAATTTGACTCAATTGCTCAAAGAGATTATCTCCTTCGTACAACTGATGAGGTTGGTAGCCGGTCTCCAATAACGTATGCATGATGCTTCCCAGCACCTGCATGACGCCTTCCTTCAATAGCTTCTCTTTGCGCGAACGCACGACCAGCTCAGAGATAATGGCCTCGATCCGCTGCATCGCCTGCTCGCATTGTCCCATCCGCAACGCTTGAAGCAGCTCCTTCTCCAAAGCGAAGGGATAATGAACCTCTTGCGGCGTATAGGGCAGAATCTCCTCCAGATCAAGCACCTGGCATTGTTCCTTCAGGTCCCGATACAGAATCGCGTTCTGAAGAAACGGCAGCATGTCCGGAATATCCTTGATCTCGGTGGTTAACCGCCCAATGCAGATCGTCGTTTGCATCTTTAGCAGCGAACTGATCGTGCGGACTAAAACCTCGGCCAGGCTGAACAGCTCTTCTTTGACATGCATTTTTCTGGTTTCGGACGGATAGGAAAGCAGGATTCCCACGGTGAGGTCATGGAAATTGATGATTTCCGCTTGAATCCCCCGGATTCGCACCATTTCTTGCGCGATATTGGCTGCAGCAAAGGAGATCAGGTATTCATCGTTCTCCATAAATCGGTTATCGGCCTTGGACACCCCCGTAACCCGCGCCAGCATAAGTCCAAACCATTGCGATTCCGAGGACCAGCCAAAGGTCTGTAACCTTGCGCGGATCTCCGGCTCCTTCAGCGAGTACACATGCCCTTGCACCAACTGCATCATAAAGGCGGCCCGCAGCGAAGGATACGCTTGCTTCAGCTTCGTCTCCAAGGCTTTGCGTTCTTCGCTCAAATGGGTCCACTGATTGGCGATATAGTCCAATTCATCCCCTACTTCCGGCCCGGGGTCCGGCTTCTGCATTTTGACCAAACGAACCAACCGGCGGATCGGACGGTAGAGCCGATGCGAAGCCATCCAGGAGAGCAGGCAAGCCACGATCAGCCCGACGGCTCCCATCCCCAATATAATTCGGGAGATAATCACAATCGGCGCGGTGAGTTGCGACAGTTGCATCGTGGTGACGTATCTCCAAGGTTCACCTAAGCGGGAATACTCCCCGTACGAAATTAAATAGGATTTATCCTTCCATTGAAAAAGATAAGAGCCGGTCTCCTCCTTCCGCTGCATGACGCTCTCCTGCACGGCAAGCTCCAACTCCGCATTTTTCCGGTTCAGGGACGACGGGGAGACCAGCAGCGAGCCATCCTTGCCCATCAAAAAGGAAGCGCCTTCATTATCAACCGACATGCCTTCCACCATTTGCACCAGCTTCGACTGATCCAAATAAAAAATCAATGCCCCGTAAGGTTTACCGATACTTGGCAGCTTGTGGACAAGCGCCACATAAGGACCTGTCCCTTTCCCATTGACCTTCGTTAAGTCGAACTGCCAAAACTCCGATCTGCCTTGCTGCAGCAGACCGTGAAATTGCTTCTGTTGCTGGATATCGGTCAGCGGAACGATCCCCTCGATATCCGATACGATCACCGGCTGCTGCCGGTCTAAATATAAATAGACTTGGTCGATTAAAGGATAGGCTCCTTTCATAACCCCCAAAAAACGATACAGACTATGCGTTACGTTAAATTCGTCTACTAAATCAATCTCTCCAAGCCTTCCGTCCAGTCGGCTGTCCAAGGACCACTGGGTCGCAGCCAGCTCCAGTTGAGCTAAACTGTCATTCATTCGATCAATCGTCTTCACTAGTAAGGCATCATGATGGCGCGTGATTTCATTCTCCATATAGGCCCGGCCGGCGATATAGAATGTAATCCCAATAATCACGGTGGGCAGGCTGGTGACACATAACACCAAAAATAAGCTTCTGCGAAAAAAATGGCTCTTCTTCATACATCCCCGCCTTTCCGTAGTTTCCATTGGTCTTCCCTATCTTACTATAGATGGAAACGAGGAAAATCCCCCGAAAACCATATTTTTGCTCTCGGGGGCTGGGTCATTATTCACTTTTTGTTCGTTGCTGATAAGCTTCGTTCATCTCTTCGGTAATTTTGAGCAAATCCGGATCTGCCTTCAATTTCTCCACGTAGTCATCCCAAGCGCTGATCGGTTCTTTCCCCATAATGACTTTGGTCTTCATATCTTGAATTTTCTTGCGCAGCTCCGTCCCGACTAAGGTGCTGGTCTCCGAGTACAGTCCGACTGCCGGATCGCCCATGCTGATTTTCGCTTTCTCATCGATAATTTTCTTGTTCCGTTCCAGAACATCCAGCGGCATTCCTGTTCGGTAAGCCCGGAGGTAGGGATCATACTTCAAGAAAATTTGTCCCAGCGCCTGCTGAGCGACAATATCCTTCTGGGCTTGCGGCGTTGCTAATTTAATCCCGTTCTCCTCGGTATAGTGTACATCCTTGAAGCCGAAGTTCGCCAAGTCGCTGCCTTCCTGACTAGCTCCATAATCCATCAGCTTCAGCAACTGCTTCATTTTGTCTTCAGGGACGGTTTTGGGGATCGCAAACATCCCGAAAAATCCGCTGTCTTTATTGGAGTACCCGTTCAACGAAACCAAAGGCAGGAAATCGGCTTCGGGAATCGTTTTGCGCAGCTCTTCCGTGGGCTCCCAAGCGGCCTCCACCGTATCCTGGAACCCGCCGCCGCGATTGGATTTGAGCAAGTCCTTGGACTGCGTATTCTTTAACACGGCAAAATCTTCCGGAATCAGCTTCTCAACATAAGCCCGATTCAGCCAAACCAGACTCTCTCTGACTTCAGGCAACAGATTCACGTTTACCAGCTTGCCGTCGATCAGCTTCCAGTCGCCATTCACTTTCGTAAAGCTGTTCTGCAGCTGACCAAAGTTGGCCATCCCGTTCTGATCCACAAATCCGATATACCCGATCGTATCCTTCTTCCCATTGCCGTCCGGGTCTTGCTCAACGAAGGCTTTCAGCACTTCATAGAGCTCGTCGGTCGTCGTTGGAACGTCCAGCTTCAGCTTATCCAGCCAGTCCTTGCGCAGGTAAGTGAATCCTCCGCCATCGGTCGGACGCGGACGCGGGATGCCGTAGTTCTTTCCATCGGCCTGCTTCGTGTTCTCCCAGGACTCCTTGGGGTACAGCATTAAGTTCGGGTAATCCTGAAGATACGGGGTGAGATCCCAGAAGGCCCCTTGCGCCACCATCCCCCGCACCTGCGCATTAAACGGGTCATCCAGCAGGATGAGATCCGGAATATCGCCGGAAGCCAGCGTGACGTTCACTTTATCCCCGTAGTTATTGGGAGAGACCCAAGTGATATTTAACCTGGTATTGGTCCGCTTCTCGAATTCTTTGACAACCACGTTTTCCGGTCCCGGAGGCTCCGGCGTGTAATACATGGTCATAATGCTGACCTCCAGCGGCTTGGTCAAGCCCTCGGAACCGCTGGATCCCGACTTCGTGCCGGATGAACAAGCGGATAGCAGCAGACTCACGAGCAAGGTGACGCTTAGCAAGACGAAACTCTTTTTCTTCATGACGTTATTGACCTCCCTATTCGAATAAATAGATAAGACTATTCTTTGACCGAACCTACCATAGCTCCCTTGGCAAAATGCTTCTGCAGGAAGGGATACACGAGCAGAATCGGAACGGTCGCAATCACCACGGCAGCCATTTTCAGCGTCTCCGGCGGTATTCGTTGCTCGGACATCATTTCGGCAGCAACAGAACCCCCGGCAGCGGTTGACGCATCGATGAGCATGTTTTGCAGCAACACTTGGAGCGGCTGCTTGGAGAATTCGTTAATATAAAGAAGCGCGGTAAAGAAGGTGTTCCAGTAGGCCACGGCATAAAACAAGCCAAATGCAGCCAGCGAAGGCAGTGACAAGGGGAGAATGACGCGATACCACACGCTGACATCATTGCAGCCGTCAATTCGGGCCGCCTCCTCCAGACTGGTTGGGATGCTGTCAAAAAATCCTTTCATCAAGAGGACATACCACCCATTGGTCAGCACCGGGAGAATCAGGGACCAAATACTATTGATCAGGTGCAGGTCGCGGACCAGCAAATACGGCGGTATGATACCGGGATTAAACAACGTGGTCAGCAAGATCAGCAGCATGATGATTTTTCGCCCCAGCAAGCGCTTACGAGAAATCGCATAAGCCAAGCAAGAAGTAATGAGCAGGCTTAACGCCGTGCCAACCAGTGCGAGAAAAACGCTGTTCCCGGTAGCGTTGAGGAAGGCATTAGTGGACATGAGATACTTATAAGAATCCAGACTCCACGCTTTGGGAAACAGTTGAAGTTCGCTGGATCGGTATGCGGACGGTTCCGTAAACGAAACGACAAACACATAGTACAACGGAAAAAATGTGATCAGGCTGATGATGCCAAGCAGGATCGCATTGACGGCTTGGAATATCCGATCACGGCTGCGATAACTCATCTCGTTAGTACACCCCTTCCTCGCCAAACTTCTTAGCCAATTTGTTCGTGCCGATCACAAGAATTAATCCAACCATCGACTTAAATAAACCAACGGCGGTACTGTAGCTAAATTGTCCCTGCTTCACACCTAAACGGTATACGTACGTATCGAAGACGTCAGCCACCTCTGAGACAGCCCCATTCATCATGAGGAACACTTGCTCGAAGCCGACATCCATAATGTGACCCATTCGCAGAATCAGCAAAATGACAATAACCGAGCGAATGCCAGGCAGCGTAACGTTCCACATTTGCCGGAATCGGCCTGCCCCATCGATTTTGGCCGCCTCATAGAGCTGCGGATCAATGCTGGCCATCGCCGCTAAGAAGATAATCGTGCCCCACCCGGCATCCTTCCAAATGGATTGAGCGGTAAGCATGGCCCAGAAATAATTTTTATTGGTCAGAAAATCGATCTTCTCAAAGCCTAAACTCACCAACATCTGATTCACCGCTCCGTCTCCCGTTGAGAACAAGATGAAGGTAATCCCTACAATAATGACCCAGGATAAGAAATGCGGCAGATACACGATGGATTGCACAATTTTCTTGTATGCCTGTTGCCTCACTTCATTAAGCATTAAGGAGAGCAGGATGGGCAGCGGAAAAAAGAAGATCAGCGACAACGTATTAATCGCGAGCGTATTTCGAAACAACATAAAGAAATCAGGATTGGAGAAAAAGCGTCGGAAATGCTCCAGTCCCACCCAAGGACTGGCCAGCACTCCCTGATAAGGCGAATAGTTCTGAAATGAGATGATGATTCCCCACATCGGAACGTATTTGAAGATCAGAAAGTACAGCAGGCCCGGTAAGGCTAATACATACAGGAATTTATCCCGCATCAGGATTTTTCCCATTTGTCGCAGCCGATGACTGCGGGCCCTGGTTACAGACGTTGTCTGTTTTGTAATCGGTTCCAAGGAGGAAGCCATGTTTCCCTCTCCTTTCCCTTTGAAGTTCGATGTAATCACTCTAAGATGCCCGTGGATTTCCAGCAATCGCTTATTTTTGCAGGCAGGCAGAATAAAGGAAATTCGGAAGGGGCCGCACATTTCCTGGAATTGATTTTTCTTGCAAGGCGGTTGATCAAAAAAAAGACGCTGAACTGATCAGCGTCAAGTAGTTATTTATTTCAAGTTATGTTTACTTCCTAGCCGTATATTTGCATCGCTTAGCTAGGATGCATCCTCCGCCCGTTCCAATAAGCCCATTTGGAGACAGGTGGTCGTTGATAAAGCTTTTTCCCCCTCCTCAAATCGGATATGAACTCGTTCCCCATTCACTTGCAGAATGGTTCCCTTTCCGAAAGCCCGGTGGACGATAGATTCCCCTTCCCTTAGCTCAGCCAGCCTTCGGATGGCATTGGGGTTGTCCTGCGCTGGAACAGGGATGGAGGGCGAAGTCGCAGACGAAGGCGCGCCCGCTTGGGGTGGAAGTTGGATGTACCTCACGTAGGCCACGAACCTCGACTCCGTCACCTCTGCCCCATCCCGTTTCTTGTAAGTCAGAAGCTCCAGATGTTTCTTCGCCCGGGTCATCCCCACATAAAATAGCCGGGTCGCCTCCTCCATCATGTCCGTATTCTCCTTATCCGCCTTAGACGGAATGATCCCCTCAACAAGATCGATCATATACACTCGCTCGAACTCTAAGCCCTTGGAGCTGTGCATCGTCGAGAAGGTGACCGCATTTTGCCCTCGCTTGGTTCTCGCCGTTCGCAAGATCGACTCCAAGTATTTCAATCTGGCGGCGAATTCCTCCATGGTCGCCAATTCCGCCGCGATTTCCTCCAGCGTGTTCAAGATCCCCAAGAGATATTCCATACGGAATCCCTTCCACTCGCAAATCTTCTCCAGGGCTTTCTCATAACCCAGTCGATCGCGGATCACCCGAATCGCATGCAGCGGCGGCATCCCTTTCATTTCCTGAAACGTCTCCTTGCACATCTGCAGCTGCTTCACCTGATAATCCTTAAGCGGGACCCGGTTCAACAGATTATCAAAGACGGATTCCTCATTTCGAATCTTGAGCAGCGCCGCCATCTGCTCCTTGCTGATATATCCATTAAATTTCAGATGGATCTTCTCCAGAATATCGGGACGTTTATCCGTGAACGTCATCCGCATGAAATTCAAGATATCCTCGACAACCCAATGGGAGAAAAAGCGGTTATCCGCATCCTTCATATAAAAAGGAATGCCCGCACGATCAAACTCGTTCATTAACGCGATGGATGAGGAATTGTTCCGATACAGGATCGCCACCTCGGCAAAGTTCTTGATCTGCTGAATCTCGTTCACCAGATATTTAACCTGATCGCTGTAATCATCCAGATGGCGTATCTCAATTGGCTTGTGCGGGGGATTCTCGGTGAACATCTTTTTCGGATATCGGTCTTGATTGCGCTGAATCAATGTGTTGGCGACGTTCACGATCTCTGGGGTAGAGCGATAATTTTGCTCCATAAACAAGATCAACGCCTCCGGATAGACCTGCTTGAAGTTCAGCAAATATGCAGGATCGGCCCCTCGCCAGCTATACAAGCTTTGATCATCGTCGGCAACGACGCATAGGTTACGATGCTGTTGCACCAGCTTCTCGATAATCGCATGCTGCACCCTGGACGTATCCTGGCTTTCATCTGTGAGGACATAATCATAACGCCTCTGGTACCTGCGGAGCACCCCTTCATTCTCCGCCAGGATGCGTTCGCAAACCACCAGCATGTCGTCATAATCAAGCAGCAATGAATGGGTGCCGGATTGCTTGAAGTGCTCGTACTCCCGCAACATCTGCTCGGCATGGGGCACCTCCACTTTAACCGCGGACCATTGCTCGGAGGGGATCATTTTATTTTTGATATAGCTAATATAGGTCGTCAGCTCGTCCAGCTGGTCATCTGTGATATTCTCTCCGGTGATCGCTTTATAGAGATTCCGCAATATGATCTTCTTATGTAACGGAAGCTGCTCCGAACCGCTGGCTTCTTGCTGAGCGGCGTCGACATCGCCTTCGATGATCTGGAACGGCGTCTGGGTCGCACGAAAATGCTCCCGCACCACCTCGAAGGCCAAGCTATGAATCGTGGAGAAATCAACAGGCGTCAGCTCTGGGAAAAAGGCTTTAAACCGCTCCTTCATATCGTTCGCCGAAGCGCGGCTAAACGTTACTGCCTTGATCCTTCTGGGAGGAACGCCTTTCTCCTCGATCAGATACCCGATCCGCATAATGATCGTTGTGGTCTTCCCCGATCCTGGTGAAGCTAACAATAGCAAGGGTCCCTCTGTTTGAAGGACCGCTTGCTTCTGGATTTCATTTAATTCAACACCTAATTCTTCTTTCTTGCGAAGGAAGAAGGAACTTGTTTTATTCATGATGACTGCCCTTTCGAATGTTCCGATTGCATTACCTACTATAACGCAATTTTGCTAGAATGGCACCACCTAGTCATCTTGATTAACATGCATGTGCGGTTGATGGTTCACTCAGGGATACGATGGTATTTTCCAAGGTTCGCGGTGTAGAGCTATCAAAAAACAGCTGTTCGAATCCCTCACTTGGGCTTTGCGAACAGCTGTTTAGTATTCTCTTCCTCAAGGGATTCCCCTCAAGAAAGACTATTTCAAACCCGTTTTACCTCATCAGTTGATGCTGGGTTTAAGAACAGTATTCTTTTTCTTATGAGGCAAGAAGATGATAAACACAAGCGATACAATCGTGAAGACAACGGACCACATAAAGGTATGGTTAAACGCTGTGTTCAGCGCTGAGATATCGTGAACGGGTTGGCTGTTGATTTGATTCTGCAAGATGACAGCAAAGACCGAAGCACCAAACGCACCCCCAATTTGTTGAAGGATCCGGGTTGCGCTGCTGGCATGCGGTACCAATTCCTTCGATAACCCCTCATAGGCGGTGGCCATGATCGGAAGCATCAAGCCCCCAAGTCCTCCGCCGCGGACAACCAGGGATATGGCCAGCATCAGTTCACTGGTATCTACTGAACTCATGGCAAAAGGTAAAGTTCCGAGCAGCGTCAGAATAGTACCGCCGAGAACCACCCATCGGGAGCCGATGGTATCCGTCAGCTTCCCTGCCAAGGAGCGGGTCATTAACATCCCAAGGCCTTGAGGAATCAACAGCAACCCTGAAGCAAGCACGCTGTGACCGCGAACCTGTTGATAATACAGCGGCAATAACAACATGCCGGCATAGGAAGAAAGCCCTGAGATAAACAACAGACAGGCAGATGCAGAGAACGTTGTGCTCTTAAAGATTCGCAGATCGACGATCGGATGATCGGTTTTTCTGAGTACATACCAGCAGAAGACGATCAAAAACAACAGTCCAATCGCGATAGGAACAAGAACCGGACTTTTAAAGAAACCATGCTCCGAGCTGACTTTCGTAAGTCCATAAATCATCAGCACGAGCGCCGGAGACACCAGAGTTAAACCTAGTAAGTCCAGCTTCTGCGGATGATTTGCGACATCATCTTTGGGCAATCCCTTTAGAGATAAGAACAGGGCAATCAAGCACACCGGAATATTAACATAGAAAATCCAACGCCAATCTAGATTATGGATAATTACCCCGCCCAATACGGGACCAAGAATCGGCCCGATCAGAACCGGCAACCCCACAATCGCCATAACCCGGCCTAAGTTCTGCCCGCCTGCTGCGCGGACAATCATCGTCTGCATGATCGGCATCATCAAACCGCCGCCCAAGCCTTGAACTACGCGAAAAGCAATGAGGCTTCCCACATTCCAAGACAAGCCGCACAATACAGAACCGACAAGAAACAAACTTAAAGCCAAATTCCACATATTTTTACCGCCGTAACGATCAACCAACCAGCCGGAAATTGGAATAACCAAGCTAATCGCGAGCAAATAACTCGTCATCACCCACTGGATCGATGTAACTGGAGCATGCAGTACATTGCCAAGGGTATCGATGGCAACGTTCATTATGGTAGTATCGAATAAAGGGGCAAGCATCCCCACCAGCAGAATCCATGCCACTTTCATGACAGCTGGATCGACTTTCATTTTTGATGGTGATGCTGCAAGTTCGCCTGGTTTACTCACGTGTATCACTCCTTATCCATTTAGAAACCAAACGTTTCTTATTCGGATTCATCATACTACAATCGAATAAGAAACGCAACGTATTTTATTGGAGGTTTGTATTATGAATAAAATCAATGAAGGAGAAGGATCAACGCGAAGACGAGGAGCTAAATTGGAGGGGGCGATTCTTCAAGCCGCATGGGACGAATTGATGGAAATCGGCTTTCATCACCTTACGATTGAAGGAGTTGCCGCTCGGGCTCAAACCAGCAAACCTGTCATTTATCGTCGTTGGCCGAATCGGGAAGAGCTTGTCTTAGCTGCGATTCTGAACCATTTGCCGACGGTTTCAGTCCCGGATACCGGGAATTTGCGCAGCGATGTCCTCCTCTTGCTGAATGAGTTAAATGAGATGCTGCAGCAAATTGGCCCCAAAACGATTCACGGCCTGATGTCCGTAGTATCTGACATTCCTTTCTCCGATATTCTCAATTTTCGAAGAACGAATACGATGACCGTTATTTTGGACCGAGCCATAGAAAGAGGGGAAATTCGTCCGGAGAAGGTTACGCCGCGCATTACCAGGCTGCCTGTAGATCTTGTGAGACATGAACTGCTAATTACGTTGGAACCCGTTTCTATGAAGACCATTGAGGAGATCGTGGATGAGATTTTTTTGCCGCTGCTGAAATGAGAAGTGAACAGACGAAGACGCCCCTTCACCCTGAATTCGACTAGTGATGTGGGGCGTCATTTTTTATTGACCTTTAGTTTGGAGAACCATGCCCAGCGGCAGCCGAACCGTAAAAATCGAACCCACTCCAAGCTCACTGTCCACCTCAATCGTCCCCTCGCACAAATCGATAATGCGCTTGACAATGGTTAATCCCAATCCGTTGCCTGTCATGGAGCGGGACGAATCGCCTTGGTAAAACTTATCAAACATGCGCCGCATCGTCTCTTCATCCATCCCGCGGCCATTATCTTCAAGCCGGAAGATCGCTTGCTGCCCCCTCCGCTGAAGCGTAATTTTCAGCTTTCCGCCACTTTCCGTAAATTTGATCGCATTGTCGAGAAGGTTGATCCACACTTGCTGAAGCAGGTTTTTATTGCCGTGAATCGTGACATCGTCCAATGTGATATCCAGCTGAAGCGATTTCGCGTTCCACTTTGGCTCCAGCATCAGAACGGCAAGTCGGATCTGTTCATCCAGCCGATAGCTCGTCTTTTCGCTCAAAATTTCAATGTTCTCCACCTTGGACAAGTTGAGAATGCTGGTAGACAGCTCCACGAGTCGTTCGGATTCCTGAATGATGCGATCCAGATAATCCTGCTTGTCTTCTTCGCTGAGATTTCCCTGCTTCAGCAATTTGGCGAAGTCGCTTCGCAGCGTTTCGATTCCTTTTAACTCCTGCACCATCTTGTTAAAACTGACGGCAAGCTCGTCTAGTTCAAAAACGACGCTCCCCTTCACCGTCGCATGGGCTGAAAAATCCCCTTT
>Ga0310827_100139_pt1 | contig 92646 bp, 81 predicted proteins | sample WT_ome_2_FD_201309 | JGI IMG/M metagenome (GOLD analysis project Ga0310827, IMG submission 201309) | Sorghum-adapted microbial communities enriched on wild type (WT) sorghum from Joint BioEnergy Institute, Emeryville, California, United... ... | reverse complement strand
TAGGATGGGGAGGGGGAAATTATACCCTTAACACAAAAGACATAAAAAACTTTGTAACCAATTATGGTATTTGTTGTTAAAACCTTTTTTACCTTGCGGTAAAAATGTCATTTTGCAAAAGGCTCAGCATTAATAACTGATTTAATTGCAAATTTAACGAAAGCAGGTCATTGCCTTCAATTCTTAAATCCTCTAAAGTATTAGTTAATCGATTTTGCTTAATATCTAGAAATTTATAGTAAGTATTAACATTTTCCGGGATTTTTTCTTTGTGTTGCAACTCCAAACCATCATCGTTCTCTTCGATTTTTATGCCCTCATTCAATGTTTTTCCCCACCAATTCAATGATTTACCTTCGTTAGGAACTACTACTGTAAACATGCGTTCATTGGATTTTTTTTCTTCATAGATAATAAAATCAAAATAAACCTTTATTTTTTCAATCACTTCATGATTGTTAGAACTAGCATCTTTTGTGTATTGTTTCATAGTCGCCAAAATTTTAATCGGTCGGGTTCTCTTTTGTATACTATTCGTGAGCCCGATTGAATAACCTGTTGCCATACGGGCGATGCCAGTCGGACTAGGCTTTAAGTTATCGATTTTTTTTGACCATTCTCTTAGCTTGTTCTTGTTTAATGACGTACTTTTACATTCAATAACAACCGCAACTGCTTCGATCGGGATAAACTTCAATGTATTAAATTGAAAAACATATGGAGTATACTGTTCATCAAACACCGCAATATCTACTTCATTGGAGGCATTGCCTTCGGAGTCAATTAAAATCACTCCTTGGGCCATAGAAAATTTTTGAGGAATGATGCTGCGAAAAAATTTCATCCACATTTCTTCTCGATAATTTCCTGTTAATCCGTTATGTTTAGAAGCAATCAGCATCTCCTCTACCATCATCTGATTCATTTTTGCATAGTTCTTTTTTATTATTTCTGCCACTTCATTATCATTTGTGTTATTACTCATATAAAAGCTCCTTTCTTCATTTTAGATTGTTTCTTGCCATCACTTATCGAGCTTTAAAAAGCTACTATTAACTAATAGTACTCGCTTAATAGCAAGCACTCTATTTATGAGGTCATATCTTTCATAAAAAGATCCTCATGCTTCCTTCTACTTTACTGTTCTCATCTTACCAATATCTGATAGAAAAGTATGTCGAACTACGTCGATGTTAATGGAAATATATAATTTTCTGACTAATTTTCGTAGACTTAAATTCAAGTCGATTTTTCGGCATTTTCCTATCATATTTGGCTATTATCCCATGTTGATTGAAATGCCTAGTTTAGTAGATTTTCCAACCCGAACCTTTAAAAATTTTTTTAAGTAAACAGTCGATAGGAAACTAGTCTCTGTTTGAAATGGTTGTAAAATTGAGGATGAGCGGAGGACACTCTTATCTGCTCAAAGCAGGATTATCCAAATAACATAGTTTTCGTATGAACAGTAAAATATATTTTCTTATTAAATACACCTTGAAAATTGGGTGATCGTCTCTGGAAAAATAGGGGACAAGGTGAAGATGATGGATTTCTTCAACAATCGGAGGAAAGTCTGTAGCTTGACTCTGTCTTGCGAACACGTGACAGAAGCCCAGTCGTTGAAAAACAAGAAATAGGTAGTCTACAAACCAGGCGATTGTGATCCATCCAAGCGTATCATTCATGTTTCAATTCCTCATAGGTAGTCTATAAACTTGGAAAGGCAAGACCACGCTCAATTTTACTAATAAAATTTCAATTCCTCATAGGTAGTCTATAAACGGCGTCCAATACGGTAGGTTCATCGTGCTTTCGCCTGTTTCAATTCCTTATAGGTAGTCTATAAACGCCGCTCTTAATTCGGTCGATACACCTTTTCCAGCAAGTTTCAATTCCTTATAGGTAGTCTATAAACATTTTGCCTTTGCTCGTCATACGGTACTTGCGTTGCGGTTTCAATTCCTTATAGGTAGTCTATAAACATGCAAAGATCCCGGATGATTTGAATGCTTGGGCAGAGTTTCAATTCCTTATAGGTAGTCTATAAACTATATGGTTCATCTTCTACCCCATCGTATAAATAGAGTTTCAATTCCTTATAGGTAGTCTATAAACCATAACCAGTAAGCATAAACATAAACCAAGGGAGGGGGTTTCAATTCCTTATAGGTAGTCTATAAACCTAACGATTGTTCCCAATACCTCAATCCCCAAGTAGCTGTTTCAATTCCTTATAGGTAGTCTACAAACGCCCTCCAAATCATTGTTTTCCAACAAGTCAGCTAACGTTTCAATTCCTCATAGGTAGTCTACAAACTTGCGAAGTGGTCGCAAAACCGACGTCATTTGATAACGTTTCAATTCCTCATAGGTAGTCTACAAACTCCGCCACCGCAAATGGATGAGTATGGAGAACAACTGTTTCAATTCCTCATAGGTAGTCTACAAACCGGACCAGGGAGATCCCTTCAATATCGAGGTTCCAGTGTTTCAATTCCTCATAGGTAGTCTATAAACGAAATGTTATAACTTTCACAGCCGATGCAAATACAAGGTTTCAATTCCTCATAGGTAGTCTATAAACTTCAGTAAACGGTGGTAACAAGTTCTTCCCACTCTTCGTTTCAATTCCTCATAGGTAGTCTATAAACCTTTCTCATTGGCAATGGATTTATTTCAAATCGCCGAGTTTCAATTCCTCATAGGTAGTCTATAAACTTATATTGGAAAACTACATTCCACGTGGCATGATTGGGTTTCAATTCCTCATAGGTAGTCTATAAACTCTTTTTAATTTCAAAAACCTAGGAGGTAAAAAAGAGTTTCAATTCCTCATAGGTAGTCTATAAACTCCGTCGAATATCGCTTTGCCACGCGCATATTTGGGTTTCAATTCCTCATAGGTAGTCTATAAACTATTTGTTGAAACGAATGTGCTTCCTGTATTCATCTGTTTCAATTCCTCATAGGTAGTCTATAAACCGTAGAGAGGGGATTTTTTATTTATACCTTCGAAACAGTTTCAATTCCTCATAGGTAGTCTATAAACACAGTTCACCTGTGACTACCCCGTTTTCCAACATCAGTTTCAATTCCTCATAGGTAGTCTATAAACTAAAATCTTGCTTAGAAGTAGGATGTTTAAAAAATGAGTTTCAATTCCTCATAGGTAGTCTATAAACCCTCTGTCGCTTTTACAGATCGCCCAGCACTATTCTTGTTTCAATTCCTCATAGGTAGTCTATAAACCCCCTTTCCGAGATCCGACACTACGAGGGTAAGCCTGTTTCAATTCCTCATAGGTAGTCTATAAACATTGCAGGACAATAATACACTGGCTACATTCAAAGTGTTTCAATTCCTCATAGGTAGTCTATAAACGAAATATACAACTACTTTCACAACAAGAGGGAGTTTAGTTTCAATTCCTCATAGGTAGTCTATAAACCCATTTTCCCCGCATAAAATAAGGGTTATCGTTTTTCCAATATCTTAGCAAAATTATCCACATTTCACAAGATTCCTAGAAAATACTCACTTTTTGTTGTCGTCGATCCCCCGGGTTTTTTACGCTACCGGAGGTCGACGACAACATTACATCATCATTCTCCCGACAGCCAACAAAGCCAAGTGAGCAGGATAAAAACTTCGCCATAGCCAATTGGGGACAACCCTCTTGTTGAACTGCAACTGTGACAGGTTTGCAATTATGAACGACGCTAAGACGCTAAATAGCTGAATCATCCATCCCTTATAAACAAAGAATAGAGCATTTAATAGAAAATGGAACCATATTACCCCATCCGATCTTGCAAAGCGGTAGATCAACACGAGCAGCAGCCCGTAACTCCCATAATCCATCGGTATTAACTCCATGACAACAACACAGAGCAAGATCACCAATATCTTTATACTGTTCTTCTTTAACCGGTCAAGAGCAATTAAAGCCAAAACAGATAAAAGCAATGTACCGATCACATTTATTCTGACAGTCTGAATAGCAAGCATATATGGAACCTGCGATAAGATCATCAATATGAAAAGGCGCAGCAAATATTTGCTAAGATTGGAGGTGTGCCTATGTCCCTCCACAATTCCGTATGCATACAGGGGAAAGGCAATTCTGCCGATGATCCGCCATATGCTTTCATCCGGAAAGAAGATAAGCCCAATATGATCAATCAGCATGGTTAACATCGCCAACAATTGCAAATTCTTATTCCCTCATTCCACACAAAAAATTATCACTTGCTGCGGTCCCTCATCATTCGTTACATACCAGCTTCCAAACCTGTTCTCTCCTGCTTCTCCCTCATTATCCTACCGATCACAACAAGGTAATAGATCGATCCTATGAGGTATAAGATTGCTGTAATGGTAAAGAGCCATGCGTATCCCCAATAATTCCCGTAGTGCTGCACAAATGCGGTGGCAATCGGCCCCATGGTAGCCCATCCGATCATAAAGGTCATTTGCGAAACGCTGCTGGCTACTCCTTTCATCGAATCGTCCACCTTGCTCATCATCAGCGTTTGCTGAATTGGATTCCCCGCATTCATCAACGCCTGTCTTAACAGAAATCCCATCACTGCCACGCCTAAAAATGTGGTGTATCCGGTAAGCAACAGGAACGGAATCGACAACAACTGCAGGAAAACCACCGTCTTCACTTCACCGATCTTTTTCACGAGAGCCGGGCCAATTAATGTGGCAAAAAAAGTGGCCAGTTGCCCTAAAGAGATAATGAAGCCAATCTCCGAGTTGCTCGCATGGAAGCGATTCATAAAGTAGAGATTGAGATAAGGTATGACGAGACCCGCACCAAGACCGATAGGAAGTCCGGCCCCGGCGAAGATCAATATCGTTTTCCATTGTCTCTTCTTATTCACCCTTTGTCCATTCTCTTTCTGAACTAACGTTCCCTGCTTGCGCAAAACCTCATCTCTTTCTTCACTATAAGCTTTTTTATCACGTATAAAAAGAAGCGGTACTAAACCGATAACGATCACCAGCGATGCAATCGCCAACGTATATTGATAGCTGTGATGTTTCTCAAACCCGCTCCATATAAAGAAATCCGCACTAAAACCGCCCATCATATTGCCGAACATCTGCGCCAGCATCATGAGAGCGGCATTTAATGAGAAAAGATGAATTCGTTCATTGGGCTGGCTGTTCTCGGAGAGATAAGGAACAACCGAGACAGAGATAAACGAGCTAAAAATCCCTGTCAAAAAAGAAAAAGCCAACATCGGAAATGATTGGACGATAAAAACGCGCGCAAAGTAGGTTAATGCAACGATGACCCCTGAAATCAACAAGATTCTTCTTCTGCCCACCCGGTCGCTGATCAATCCGGCAGGCAGCATGATTAGTACGGTAGCCAGTGAATTGATCGAGATAATCTGACCGATAAAGGTTTCCGGATAGCCCAAGGCATACACATAAAGATTATAGATAACCATGAACATTCCGATACCGGTCTGTGTGATCAGATTGGTGAGTAACATCAGCTTCACATTTTTGTGAAACTGACCCCAGTAGCTAAAGCGCTTAAAAAATTGCATCTCCAATTCTCCCTATCCTGTGCACATTTATCTATTTCTTCGTATCTCTAAATATTCTATATCAGCCATTGCAAAAAGAGAAGAACCAGATTATGATAGTTCCAAAATCCCTAAGGAGGCAGCCATGAATAGGAAACAGCTCGGAAAAAGCGACTTATATGTAAGCGAGATTGGTTTTGGCGCCATGTCATTAGACGTTCGGGATGAGAAAACCAGCATCCGCATTCTTCATGAAGCGATCGATCGCGGCATTAATTTCATTGATACGGCCGATCTCTATGAACGGGGAAAAAATGAGGAACTGGTGGGCAAAGCTCTCAAAGGGAAACGGGATCGCGTTGTTCTGGCGACTAAAGTTGGCAACCGCTGGGAAGATGGCAAAGAAGGCTGGTACTGGGGTCCGAGCAAAGCCTATATTAAAGAGGCAATCCAGCATAGCCTGAAGAGGCTGCAAACCGATTATATCGACCTTTATCAGCTTCATGGAGGCACTTTGGAAGACCCCATCGATGAGATCATTGAAGCTTTTGAGGAGTTAAAAGAGGCGGGGTATATTCGCTACTACGGCATCTCTTCCATCCGGCCTGCGGTGATTCGCCAATATGTAAAACGTTCCAATATCGTGAGCGTGATGAGCCAGTACAGCATCTTGGACCGCCGACCGGAAGAAAGCGTCTTCCCTCTGCTCTTGGAACATAACATCGGCGTAATTGCGCGCGGTCCAATCGCGCAGGGAGTCTTATCCTCAAGAGGAGAAGAGAAGATTACGGAGAAAGGATACCTGGATTACTCCCCGCATGAGCTGCGTGAACTCCTTCATCAACTGAAATCGCTGGTTCGTCCTGAACGCAGTATCGAACAGATTGCGCTCAAATATGTGCTGGCCCATCTGGCGGTTACAACCACCATACCGGGAGCAAGCAGAATAGAGCAGCTATTGCAGAATCTAAAAACCATAGAGCTGGATCATTTGAACAGCGATGAGATTGCATATATCCAGGCAAAGAGTAAAGCCAACCGCTATGTGCAGCACCGCTAAGCAAAATGCGCAGATATTTTTGAAAATCTCACTTTACTACCATTGGATATTCCGATCATTACTTTCCCCGCTTCCGTCGCCATAGGATAATCAGCCCTATCACGCATAACAAGAAGATGAAAGCTGCGATCAGCAGGTTGATCATATTGGGAACCCAGACATGAATCCAGATGTGATTGGGCTTGGAGAGGGAGAGATTCCAGATGAGCCGGTTCCCTTCCGTCTGATCGGCATTGTTCTTCGTATAGATAGGCATGATTAATTCAAAGGAAGGTTTTACAAGGGCATTAAGGAATTTGGGCAGCGGCAGGCTGCTCAGATCAAGCTGCGCATTTATATCTACCGCTTTAAAGAGCCAATAATTGCTTACATCAACTTTAATTGCTTCTTCTTTATTAAGGAAGGGAATGGAGTTAAGCTTATCCAATTGCGGTTGAAGCTCTTCCAATGTTGAGGTCCAGCGGAATCCCCGTGCCCCATTCTCTTCAATCTCTTCGATATGAATCTCCTCATTCTCTTGCATCGCTTTGTGAATCATGGGTTGAACAATCCGATATAGGCCAGGTGGCATTGTCGATTTGACCCCGATCTCCAGATTGGCCCGCCAATCTACGTTCACCTCACCAATCACCCGCACGCAGCCTGTGCCTAACAGCAAAAACGAAAATAATAGCAGAAATAGTCCGTATCTTCTTGCTCTATGCCCCATGCAATCGCACCTCTAATGGAAATTACCCGCTCTGCTCAGAGAGCAGATGAACGCTCTCCTCTTTCTGATAACCTTTGAAGAGAAAGCCGCTGACGGCCGCAAAGATGTAGCAACCCGATAAGATATAGAAGATGAAGTTCCCGCCGATAAGTTGAATCAATAAACCGTTAAGATAGACGCCAACCAGGCTTCCGATGCTGAAAACAGTGCTGGCCAGCACATTTCCCGTTGCAACCAGCGCAGGAGGAAGCAGATCCGCCATGTAGGCCAGCCCTAACGAGAAGAGAGAGCCCACAAGACCTCCAGAGAGGATAAACAGGATCAATAAGACCGGCTCCGCATGGATAAAGGCAGGGACGAACGCCAAGAGGAGCCCGCCCATGGTCAGCACTGCAATTAAGATTCTCTTTCTGCCGATCCGGTCGCTTAAGATGCCGAGCGGGATCTGCATCAACAAACCGCCAATGACGAATGAGGGGAGCAGAAAGGAGATCCACTGCTGACTCATCCCCTCTTTCAGCGCATAAACCGGAAAATTGTTATTTAAGCTGGCCTCTAAATAAGAGAATAAGAAGGAGGGGAGCAACGTAAACCAGGCTAAGCGAATCACCTGTTTATATCGTGAGAAGCTTCCCTTCTCCGCTGCGCTCTCCGCTTTGACCGGGAAATCGTTGGTTAAGCGGATGGCAAATAACAAGACAATGATATAGAAGATGAATAAGGCTAAAAATGGTGCCCAAGGATGAATCTCCAATAAGTTGATGCCAAGTGGTCCGATTCCAAAACCGATTCCATAAGAGAAACCATAGAAGGTGATTTTCCTGCCTCGCTCATGCTCGGCAGCAGTAGAGACAATCCAGGTCTGAGTGGCAAAATGGAGAAAGCTATCCCCCACGCCAACGATAAAACGCAAGAACATCCAAAAGATAAATGATTGCCAAAAGGGAAAGAGGATCGTCCCGATGGTAACCATAACAATGCCGGTCAAAATCACAGGCTTATAGCCAAAGCGGCGCACAGGAGCCTCCAGCAACGGCGTGATCACCAGCATGCCGATATATAAGGCAAGTGCATTGATGCTATTAAGTGATGACGAGATGCCTTCCTTCTCCAGAATGATCGATAAGAGCGACATCAATAATCCCTGGCTCACCCCGGAGACGATAACGGCTAATATTAACGTAATGTATTGTCTAAGCTGTAATGACTTTCCCATTCTCAGATGCTCCATTCATAAAAATAAATCACCTCTAAAGTATAGTACATTTAGAGATGATTTGCCCATTTTTACTTAACCCTTTCTATATATTTAAAGTAATCCCTATTCCAACATCACCGTTAATCCAATCCATCCGATCAAAATATAGACCGGCAAAGCAAGCAAAACAGCAATTCGATAATACCTCTTCTTGATTAACCCTCCTGCTCCCAGATATAAAAGAGGGAATAACAATCCCCAAATATAAAATATGGGCGTTGCCGCTAAATAAAGAGATAAGGGAACGATGAAGAAGGCTGCAAGATAGAGATATCCTGATTTCCTTCGGATAAGTCCATAAATCGAAGTAAGTATGGAAAGAATCATGAACGGCCAGAAGAACAATTTAATCATCATTTTTCTACACCTTCTTAGCTAGCTTTTCATTTATAAATATATATCAATTCTTCTACATCGCCAGTTTGAGAATTGGACTTTCTGTAATGAAGAGTGCCATCCGCATCCCATGACATCGGCCAATAATTAACCTCTGGCGTTCCTTCTTCAATTTTCGTTATTTCTTGGTTTTCTATATTAAACAGAACCAGATCTAATGCTCCCGGATCCCTATCAAGCACTTGAATACTTTTGTTCTCTAGTGAGAATGCAACATATTTGGAGTCAGGTGACCAAACAGCGTTGCCTACATAACCAATAAAATAAAGATATCGACTATCCTGAATATCGACTAGATAGCCTCCGCGTTGAACGAATGTTCCAGCATCTGCGATTAAATATTCATCATTCGGTGACCAATTGAACTTGCATAATGCATCATCTGCTACACCTTTAATAGCTTCGGGAGCCGTATTCCCAACTTTCCAGAGATACATCTGGAATACCCTGTCTTGCGTATAGATTGCAAAAGCGACCGTCCTATGGTTATGAGACCAAGATTTCATTTCTATCTGATCATAGCGATCTAGAAGCTGATTGATATTCTCATAACTACTATCCGTTAACTGAAGCTGTTCAATTATGTTTTTCCCAGCAGGTTGATCATCTCTAACAACTTCCTCTTCTTGATTCTTCTCAACTTCTTGATTTGAATGACTGGATTGATTCGATTCAACTTGAGGAGTTTCAGTTCTGCCGCAACTGGTCAGGAATGTTGTTAACATGATTAATAAAACCATTATTATACTTGAGATCCATCTCCTCAACTCATTCACTCCTACAAGATGCTAAATGTTCATTTTCACAGATGTGAAATTGGACATTTTATTTATCGCCAATTATGTTTTTGAGCAGATAAATATTCAATGCGATAAACGGGACTCCGACCGGAAGACCAGCAATGGAATAGATGATCGATTCAGCGAGAATGGTTCCTACCGTATTTTTATCTACAGTTACCTAACCTTGGCCACAATCCCATTATGCACCTTAATTGTGCCATGGCGCAAGATATCAAAGCCGTTCTCATAAAGATACAGGCCCATCTGCGTAACGGTCATAAGTTCGCGATAGGTGTGATTCATCACTTCTTCCATAATCGTATAGAAGAGACGGGTCTTTACATGATGCCGCGGGGTGGTCATGATGACATATCCGCTTGGCTTTAGAAATTTGCGATGCCATTCCAACACCTCAGGCTTCATCTCATCCGGGAAATGCTCCAGCAATCCAACGCTGATCACAATGTCAAACTCGGGACCAAAGTTGAGATTGCGAATATCATCGACGATATACTCGATCTTCATCTGATTCTTATACCAGACGCGCGGGCTGCCTGTCTCCGGGTTATAGCCCAAGAACGGGTAAGACTCCGGGAAATCCCCAAACCGGTGGGTCTTGCAATACTCATCATAATCGACCAGCACAACTTCCCCACCCGGGTACATGGAGTAAAGCTGCATCCCTTCATATCCTTCTGCCGCTCCAAGAAAGAGGATTCTGGGCTTCTCCACATCCAATCCCTGAAAGAGCGCCCGTTTGCCGCGCGGATCCCATATGCCATCGGAAATGCGGTGCGCATAATTCCATACGGAGAGTTGAATGTAATCGCTCAGCGCCGTCTTTACCTCCTGAAAATCAAACCTTGCCATTGCTCTCCAGAATGATTTGCCAGTCTCCGAAAGCTCCGTGGGAACATCCTTCTCAAACCATTCATGAAAGGATTTGTTAAACATCTCCCAAGACATTTTTACGGGTAAAGTCTGTCCGTGCTCTTTCTCCCATTCCAGCTTCGCATTGGCGTAGTTTTCCACGCGATAAGGCTTCCCTACATCCTTCCAGCTGAGCAATGACCAATCCCGCACATATCCCAAATCGATAAACCGTTCCCATTCCTCATTGCGCGGATTGCGCAGATCAACCTTATACCGCGGCTTCAACTCGGTATGCTCAAAATGCTCTTCGCTGTAGGGATAGGAGAGTAAATTCTCCAATTGCAATTGCATCAAAAACCCTCCTCTTACTCATATTTATTAATTTGCATTATATAATAAATTTTCAAATAATTCTATTCACGAAAAATTTCATTTAAGCTGATTTTTTGATACAGATGTAGATCGCTGTGATCGGGATGCACTTTTCTGAGGATGATCGCCTTGCCTCCCACATCCCATCGATATGTTTCATAATTCTCGTTCAGAAGATAGCGCGTAAGCTCATGATGCCTCAGATCATAGACAAGCAGTAGCGTAATAGAAGTAGATATCTCCGGATTGAACAAATATTCTCCCGGTTCCCCAACACGCGCGCTTATATAAAACAGACCATTGCTAAACAGCAGATTGCCCAGCCTCCAGCTAGGCTGGTTGAACAGTACTTCACTCTTCTTGGCAACCAGATCGATCATGGTCAATTGTCCGCCCTGCACCAAGTAGATCTTTCCGTCCTTCTCATCAAAGTAATAAGAGTTCTCACCACTGCCCAGAAAATAATATCGACCGATCATTTCCGGTCTGGGAAAATTGATTTGACCCTCCCATTCCCCGTTTTTACGGAAGATATGAAGCCGGTTGTCAAATAGGAGAATCACCTTCTCTTTCCACGGAATGATTTTTGCCTCACCTTCAAAACGTTCCGCATTGCCAACCAGGAAGGATTTTATCGTTTGATCCATCTTCCGGTAGATATGAAGGTATTTTGAGCCTCCTCCTTCATTCATGTAATACCATTCCAAACCGTTATCCTGATCGATATAGAGCTGTTCAGGTCTTAGTTGGACGGTTCTCAACTCACAATCGGGCAATTCCATAATGACCACAAAAGGTTTCTTTTCTTCTTTCACGAGATTAAAGCTCTGATCAAAGAGCGTATACCCCTGCAAGCCTTCAACCCGGTATCTGCCGTCGGACAAGACTTCAATCTTTGCGGGTAATTCGATCTTAATCTCTTTCTCCAACTGCAAATTCTCATTTAGAAGAATCACCCGATTGCCAAAAGTGTCTGCAACCACCCATCCCTCTTTTGTGCGCTGGATATCCTGAGGACCAAACCCCATGGTTCCCTCGATGGAAAAGCTATAGCTCATGGTGGCGGGAATCTCTCCAAGTTTCTCGAATTGATTATCCTTATATTGATAAAGCTGCTGATCCCGCAAGAAGTACCAGATGCCATCAATCTTGCGATAGAGATCATTGGGGCCATAATCTCCGGTTTCGAAATCGTTGGATCGCAACGAATCCAGCAAAGATTGCGGAATCTCCGCATTGGTGTTATATCTTTCGGCCTCTTTTTTCCATGGGAGATTAGCTTCTATATATTGCGGAAGTTGAGCCACCGTATCATCCGCTTTGATCGGCACGCCCACAAGCGGCGCTATGATCTCCAGCTCATCCAATATGCTGCTCCTCTGTCGCGGCGATTCATCATAGGCGAGATCAAATAAAGAGAGTTTCAGAAATTTTCCATCCTTCGCGAACTCTGCAATTTGACCCGTTCGTCCCAGATATGCGGCATTCTGAAGCGGAATGATTCGTTCTGCTTGAAAGGAAAGAATTGTCTCATCATCCTGAAATGAATAATAGAAGAAGCGGATCTGATCTGAGGCGAATTGAAAGAAGGAAACATTGTCCAAGACATTGATCTCACCGCTCCACAGCCTCTCATAATATTCGATCGGCCCGTTATAAACTTGACCGTCCGTTGGTTCAAAAAGCATCACCTCTCGATCTCCTGCTTTGATGCGAAAGAGAAAGAGAGGATTTCCGCTTAAGTCTCTGGCTGACTTATATTCGATTTTATGATCTGAGAAGTATCGCTGAGGCGTCGCCCCATTTCTCTTATAATAGATAGCCCCTAATTCATCTTCGATTAAATAGCTGTTATCAGGAGGATTAGATAATGCGGTGAGATGGAGACTCTTTTGGTTTGCATCCAACAAGGCAAAATCTTTCTTGCCGCCAAGCTTTTTATAATAGTCGTCGTCGTTCACATAACGAGTATGGTTAAGGACAGGATCATAGAACGCTTCGCCAACTCTCTCACCATCTCGATAGGCTAGATAAAAGAGCTGTATTCCACTGTTCTCATCCGTAGTCCTCACCGTAATTAACTGATCAGATGCAATCTTTAGATCAACCGGTTTCGCTTCCCATTCCCCATTTTCATTAAGAAAAATTGAGATCCAGCCCGTCACTTTGTCAGGACTCTCTGCAGCAATTAACAGTTTACCATTATTTTGCCAATATCGTCCAATCGTTCCTTCCGTCCATGCAAAAAGCTGTTGGGGTTTTCGACCATTCTGTTGAACCATCAATTTTTGATTCTCTATATAGATGCGTACATATTCATCTTCAACCAGGATCTGTGGAAATGAGCTACTCATCTCAAACTGCTTACCTTCTGTAACCTTCTCCATCAACTTGGATGATGGTTCTCCTTCAGATGCCGTTGGTAAAGACTCGTCTTGCTTCATGACGGGTTCAGATGGATGCATATTCAGATATATAAGAAACGGTACGACAAATAGCAAAGCAACCATCACAAAGAACAAAATGATTGCCATTTTTTCTTTTCTCATATTCTGCTCTTCCAAGATCCATCCTTTCCCCTTTCGCCACTATTTGAAAACTCAATCCTTATCCCTAACTTACCGTTTCAATATCCAGCCATCCATCTCTCTACAGCATGAAAAACAGCTTCTTCCCGAGCAAATCCACTTTCATCCAGATTGGAAATTTTGCTATGACTCATTATCCAAGGTATTAATAATAAAATTCTCTAACATTTTATAGAAGTTTGATCCCTCAATTAGAAACTGGGTAACTTCATCATTGGTTAAAACCTCTTTCTTAGTGGACCAATAGTTTACATTAAATAATAGCCCCTTATAAGCCAATGTGATCTCTGAATAAGTTGGTCGATTTATCGTTTTAAAATCTTCAGCGATTGATACATTATCTACAGGTGAAATTGTATTAATATAAACGATTTCGTTTAAAACCAGCTCCGGTTTATAGATAATATTTAACTTGATCCCCATATTTTTTTCTGGATTGATATAATAGGCTTCATTCCGTGTAGGCATGGAAGGTTCATCTTGATACGCGTCAGTTTTCCTTTTATCAATATTAGACTCAGGTAACGTGGTAATTAACCTCGTGATACCTTCTAAATGAGAAATTAATTGATATTCCTCAGGCGCAAAGTCTTTATATATCTTATTAACGATTTCCAAATATTTATTATAACTAAGAACCTCTTCATCTTTCTTGTCGGAAACATTTTTCGAGCACCCGACGAGCACTATGAATAGTAAAAATATGAATATGATTTTTTTCAAGAACATCAACCCTCCCAACAGGAACAACAGAAACTTCTTTCTTTTCTGTTCCCAATAACGATACGACCGATCAGGATTTTGACGCATAGTAATTTTTTACAATAGAATTTGGTTCGTTCGTCACATGGATACTTCTATAACAGGATCAAGATTCCTTCTTTTTACAAAAAATAAACCCCCATTCTCGCCAAGTGAGCGAAATGAGGGTATCTAGTCATTCTTTTAATTTACCTAAAAGCTCTTCTCCAATTCATCCACAAGCGAGCCCACGTAGGCTACTGCTTTGCGAATCGGCTCAGGGCTTGACATATCGACGCCGGCCATCTTCATCAGCTCAAGCGGCTTCTTCGTGCCGCCTGCTTTCAGCACCTCTAACCAGCGTTCTGCCGCCGGCTTGCCTTCCTCCTGAATCATTTGCGATACAGCGGTGGAAGCCGTCAGGCCGGCCGCATAGGTATACGGATAGAGGCCCATGTAGTAGTGCGGCTGGCGCATCCAGGTGAGACGTGCCCCTTCATCGATCTCAACCGCATCGCCCCAGAAGGTGGAGAGTATCTCCCCTTTTAATTCGCTGAGTACGTTAGCGGTAATCGGCTTGCCTGCTTCGGCATGAGCATATACCCGTCTCTGCAGTTCGCCTTCCAACAGATGGGTTACGAAATTATGGTAATACGTGCCCAGTAATTGCAGGATCACCGAACGTCTCTTGCGGGAGTCGGTCGTCTTCGCAAGGATCGATTGCGCAAGCAGCATCTCATTCATCGTGGACGGAGCTTCAATGAAATATCTGGAAGGACGGGTATTGTGCAGCCGCTGATAACGGCCTGCCATGGCAAAATGACCGGCATGTCCCAATTCATGGGCCAATGTAAAGGCAGAACGCATCTTGCCGGACCAAGTCATGAGAATATACGGATGTACGCCATAAGGGCTGGAACAGAAAGCGCCGGTGCGCTTGCCGATATTGTCTGAATAATCGACCCATCTTCCTGTGAGCGCTCTCTCCATAACCTCCATATATTCAGGACCCATCACTTCCAACGCCTCAAGAATCATCTTGGACGCATCCTCGAATGTGACAGTCGGTTCATACTCCGGATCGAGCGGCGCCTTTAGGTCGCAGAAAAACATCTGCTCCAATCCCAGCACGCGCTTTCTTAACTTTGCCAGGCGTCTCATATGGGGAGCAAGTTCCGTCCCAATGATATCCAGGATATTATTGTACATTTCCAAAGTTACATGTTGTTCTTGCAACAGCATGTGCGTGACCGATTCGTATTTGCGTTGGCGCGCCATAACCACTTGCTTCTTCACTTCGGTCGCATAGGTGGCGGCAAAGGTATTCTTATATTGATTCAAAGTTTTGGTAAAGGAAGCAAACGCCTTTCTGCGCTCATCGGTGTTGGACGATTGTTCATAAGTCGTCTCATATAGGGCAAAGGAGACAGGCAGTTCCTCTCCTGCTTCATTCTGGATCGGCTCAAATTGCATATCGGAGGCTTTGCTGCGTGAATAGATGGTAAACGGAGCCTCGAACACCTCTCCTAAAGCGGCAAGCACCTCTTCCGTCTCCGGGGAGAGCTGATGCGGACGGGTCTCCAATAACTCCGTCAGATTCTTGCGGTATGTTTCCAATCCGGCTTCACGCTCAAGATACTCCTCCAAGGTGCCTTCAGGCAGTGCGAGAATTTCGGAATCGATAAAGGATAAGGCGGCACTGATCTCTGCCATGACTGCCGCTACCTTGCTCGAATTGGCTTGGTTCTTCGGATTGGTTCCATCTTCCGAAGAACGCAAATAAGCATAGGTCGATACGCGAACCATGCGTTGGCGCAGTTCCTCTTCAGCATCAAGGCAAGCAAGAAGAACCTGGGCTCCTTCTCCCAAACGCCCTTTATATTGCGTCACCTTATGCACTTCTTTCTGCAATTGCTCCAGCGCCGCTTCCCACTCTTCCTCGGTAGCGAAGAGGTCACTTAGATCCCAAGTCTGTTCGATCGGCACTTCAGCGCGGGTCATTCGTTTTTTCATAGCTCTCATCTCCCGGTTGATCGTTTAATAAATTATTTCGTAATACGAAACTAATTTTATTATATACCGGACTTGGGACAAGGAGAATACTTTTTAGAAAAATAAATTTTTTCTTTTTTTCTCCATATAGAGGGCGCCAATCTCGTGTGGATCGTCGATGGTGACCGATTGGTTGTTCATCCGCACCACTACCCGTTTTGCGCCGTTGTCATCCCTGTAGCAATATAGCTCATTGCCGGACTGAATAAAGATGTGCAGCACGCGTTTTCCTTCCGTATGGATGATCTTCATCAGCGGAAACGGTGTAAGATCAGGTTCGATCTTTTCTTTTAAATAATTGGTGATGGCAAGCAGATATTTATCTTCATTCTGGTATAATCCGATCTCATCATCAACGCCATGAACGGAGCCGTCATCATTAATACCGAGAAAGAGGTTGCCATTATGCGAATTGGCGAAAGCTACGACCGACCTCAACACCTTCTTCTTGGCCGAAAGAAAGTCGCGTTTAAACTCAATCCTGTTATTCTCCCCGAATTTCCGGGCCTCCCTTACATCTTCCACAATGCCCAGATGCTGGTATTGGCTGATCGCGCGCAACCGGTATACCATCTCTTGAAAATCCCAATCGGTCACAATTAAATTGGGAATTCTCGCCTCAATATTGTCCCATAGCTTATAAGTTCTCGGCGAGAAGGCGAGATCAAAGCGAATCGTGTTGCCGGTCGATTTCAGATACATCCCCACCCCGATTTTATGATTAACCGGACCGATCATATAGCCGACCGCTTCATCATTATCGATATGAAAGATCTTTCGTTTTGCCAGCAAGTCAAAATACTCCTTCTTCAACACCAAATCCCTTCGATTCCATTCAATTTCATTTCTCTTTTGGAAGCGATTGATATACTTTAGATCGAAACGGACCATTTCCTCCCTAATCTCTATAATCCGTACAAAGAAACGCAGCATGGATCTCCCCCGTTTCCAAATATATTGTTGAAATTATCTTAACACATATGTTGATTTTATCCACATCGCCACCGAAAAAGTGAACCTGTATTCATACTATGGTTGAAGAAGAGAAATAATCTGATAGAATAGAAAAAGAGATCATCAAAGGAGGTATCCACATTGGGCTACGAATGGAAAGCCGAACGCCAGTATGAGGATATATTATATGAAACCTATAATGGTATAGCGAAAATAACCATCAACCGCCCCGAAGTGCGCAATGCATTCCGCCCCAAGACAGTGATGGAGCTTATCGATGCATTCGCCTATGCGCGTGACGATGCAAAGATCGGCGTCATTATTTTAACCGGAGCCGGAGATCAAGCCTTCTGTTCCGGAGGCGATCAGAAAGTGCGCGGTCATGGCGGTTACGTTGGCGATGACCAGATTCCCCGGCTCAACGTGCTCGATTTGCAGCGCTTGATTCGTGTCATTCCTAAGCCGGTGATCGCCATGGTGGCCGGATATGCAATTGGAGGCGGTCATGTATTGCATGTGGTATGCGATTTAACGATTGCCGCCGATAATGCCATCTTTGGACAAACAGGGCCAAAAGTGGGAAGCTTTGATGCCGGTTATGGTGCCGGATACTTGGCGCGGATTGTCGGCCATAAGAAAGCTCGTGAGATCTGGTACTTATGCCGTCAGTATAATGCGCAGGAAGCATTGCAAATGGGCTTGGTCAACGCCGTTGTGCCCCTGGAAAAGCTGGAAGAGGAGACAGTGAAATGGTGCGAAGAGATCCTTGAGAAGTCACCGACCGCGATTCGTTTCCTCAAAGCCGCATTTAATGCCGATACTGATGGATTAGCAGGTCTGCAACAATTAGCGGGCGATGCCACTCTGCTTTACTATACAACGGATGAAGCGAAAGAGGGGCGCGACGCCTTCAAGGAGAAGCGGAAACCGGATTTCAGCAAATTCCCTCGTTTCCCATAAAATAAAGCCGGATATACGTTTTTATTACGTCAGCTTGAGCCATTTCAAGCTGATTTTCTCTATATGCAAAATCGTCAGGAAGGATGAAAGGGGAACATGAAAGCACAGGCAATGCCCAATTGGCTAATCAAACGCGCTGAACTTACACCGAGCCGCACCGCAGTCATCTTTCAACAAGAGAGCAGAACATTTGCGGAACTGCACGAAGCATCTTTACGCACCGCGAAACAATTGGGCTTTTTAGGCATACAAAGCGGCGATCATGTCGCCTTGCTGTTGCAGAATCGCATCGAGACCGTTGTGCTGATTCATGCATTAACCTATATAGGCGCTGTAACCGTTATGTTAAACACGCGGCTAACCCCCCATGAATTGGCGTGGCAAATTGAGGATGCCAATGTCAAATATCTGATTTACGATTCCCATAACCAGGATAAAGCAGCTTCGCTTCCGCAATCCAGCAAAAGGAATTGGCAAGGAAGCCTATGTGATGAAGTCTTCGCTCTCCCTGAAAAAGAGATCCCCATACGTAAGGAAATTGATCTGGACGAGATCCATACGATTATTTACACATCTGGCACCACCGGCTATCCCAAAGGCGTGATGCTCAGTTACGGAAACCATTGGTGGAGTGCCATCGGTTCATCATTAAATCTGGGGTTGGATGCCGATGACTGTTGGTTGGCGGCCCTGCCTTTCTTCCATGTGAGCGGGTTGTCCATCTTGATGCGAAGCGTCATCTACGGAATCTCGGTTCTCATTCATGACCGCTTCGACCCCGCTGAGGCCAATCAAGCCATTCTTCAGGGAGAGGTGACGCATATCTCCGTGGTCAGCAACATGCTGGCGCGCATGCTGTCCGAGCTCAAGGAACCAAGCTATCCGAAGCGCTTCCGCTGCATGCTGGCGGGCGGCGGTCCTGTGCCGCTTCACCTGCTGGAAGAGTGCAAATCAAGGGGAATCCCGGTCTACCAAACCTACGGAATGACGGAAACGGCATCACAGATTGTTACATTGGGGCCAGAATATATGTTAAGCAAATTAGGCTCGGCCGGTAAACCGCTCTTCCCTGCAGAACTTCGCATCGAGAAGGATGGGAAGGTGCTTGCCGCAGGAGAAGTGGGCGAAATTGTGGTAAAGGGTCCAAGCATTACAAAGGGATATTACCTGCGTGAAGAAGCAACCCGTCAGGCGATACAGAATGATTGGTTCTATACGGGAGATCTGGGTTACGTAGATGAAGAGGGCTTTCTCTATGTGCTGGATCGCCGCAGTGATCTCATCATTTCCGGCGGTGAAAATATATATCCTGCCGAGATTGAACATGTCTTGACCTCTTTTCCGGCGATTGAAGATGCGGGTGTCATTGGAGTTTCGCATGAGAATTGGGGGCAGGTACCGATTGCATTTGTAAAAATGAGAGAGGGATTCACGATGAACGAGGATGAGATCCTTCAATATTGCCGGGAACGGCTCGCCCGATACAAAGTGCCCCATGCGCTTCATCTTATCGATGAGATTCCGCGCAATGCCGCAAATAAGATTTTGCGCCGGAAATTAAGAGAAAATTTTCTCCTTCCAAGAAATGAATCGTAGTTCACTTTTTGTAATCACTATATTATACTATTCACGTAATTCATAGTTCAAAAAGTTTGGAGGGGTCGAATTGTTCAATAAATCAGCACGTATAGGGTTAATCATCTTCATTTGCATCAGCATGCTGACTGGTTGCGGCTCCGGTCAAAAAGAAAAGGATGGAGAGGCATATGTACCGAAAGAGCTGAAAATCCTCTTTAGACCTTCACAAAATGCCGAAAAAATGGAAGCAAAGGCAAAACCATTAGAAAAATTGCTCTCCGATCAACTCGGCATTCCCGTTGATATAAAAGTCTCGACTGATTTTAATGTGATGATTGAAGCTTTAGCCTCAAAACAGGTGGATATTGCCTTCTTAACCCCGACCGCTTATGTTTTGGCCAAAGAGAAAGGCGCAGCCGAAGTGATTCTTCAGTCACAGCGCTATGACATCAAAACGCCCACAGGGGAGCAGACCGATCAGCTCGTCGACTATTATCGCGCCATGATTCTTGTAAAAAGTGACTCGGAGATCAAAACATTAAGCGATCTTAAAGGCAAGAAGATGGGTTGGCAGAATGTTACCTCTTCTGCCGGATATGTGTGGCCGGCAGTGGAGATGAAGCGCGCGGGCATCGATCCTGAGAAAGATGTTCAGGGCGTTACACTTGTCGGTTTTGACCAGGGCGTGCTGGCTGTCCTGAATGGCGATGTGGATGCTGCCGCAGTCTATGAGGATGCACGCAATCTGCTTAAGGAGGATTATCCGGATATATTCGAAAAAACCAGAATCCTGCATGTCACAGAACCGATTCCGAGCGACGCAATTGCTGTCCGCCCGGATATGGACAAGGATTGGATCAAGAAAATTCAGCAGGCCTTCATCGATATGGCGAAAGATCCTGAAGGATATCGGATTGTGAATGAACTTTACATCCATGAAGGATACTCCATCTCTGACGACAGCAAATTTGATCTTGTCCGCGAGTACAATCAAGAGGTTGGAGAGTGATCAGGCCAATTTTTTGCGTATATGGCCCGAAAGCAAGTCAATCATGGTAACCATAAGGATAATGCCAAGCAGAATGATCCCTACCCGCTCCCAATGACGAGTGGAGAGCGCAAAAAGCAGCGGGGTGCCGATACCGCCCGCGCCGATCATTCCCAAGATGGAAGCGGCGCGGACATTCAGTTCAAAGCGATAGATCGTCTGTGAAAGAAACGCGGAGAAAACCTGCGGCAGAATCGCAAACCAGAGAATTTGCAGCCGCGTGGCTCCCGCTGCAGCGAGCGCTTCCGCAGGTCCAAAATCAATGCTCTCAATCGCCTCAGCGTAAAGCTTGCCCAACATCCCAAAGGAATGAAAAGCCAACGCCAATACCCCTGCGTAAGAGCCTGGCCCGACAGCAACAACAAAGATCAGCGCAAGTATCAATTCGGGCAACGTTCGGACGATGCTGAAGAAGACCTTGCCCGACCCCGAAACCCATCTCCGGCGGCTCAGATTGTTTGCCGCCCAAAAAGCAAAGGGAATGCCAAGGATCGCAGCGATCACCGTGCCGAGCAGCGCGATACAGAGGGTATCCAGCAATCCCCTTAGCAGGTCCTCACCTTCGGGATCATAGACATAATTCCAGTCAGGATGGAGCAATCCGGAGAAGATGCTTGCGGTAACTTCTCCGGCAGTCGATTTAATCTCTGCAAACGGCAGGCCTTGAAAAGCCCAAATATAGACTAAAATAACAAGAAATGCGACGAACCAACCGCGCCAATGTTTTTTTCTCTGCTTATTGACTTTATGCTTCATATCAATTTCTCCCGTATCTTTACGCTGAAATAATCGATAAGCAATACAATCGCCAGTGTAAAGAGAATGATGGAGGAGGCTCGTTCGTATTGCATTAAACCAAGCGTTCGATCGTAATAGAGGCCGATCCCCCCTGCCCCTACAAGGCCTAATACTGCAGCGGCGCGAATATTTACTTCAAAGGTAAAGAGCACATAAGAGATAAATTGCGGCAGAATCTGCGGAATCACGCCAAAAACGATCAATTGCGACTTGGTTGCCCCAACGGCCGTCATCGCTTCCAGCGGCTCTTTTTCAATGGTCTCTAACGATTCATAGGTTAATTTGGCAATTAAGCCAAATGAGAAGAGCGTCAGTGCACCTATCCCCGCAATGGGACCGATGCCAAAGATGGCTACAAAGAGTGCTGCCAAAAGCAGATTGGGTATCGTTCTGATCAGATTCATCATCAAGCGGGCACTAAGATAGAGTATGGGGGATCGGGTGATGTTTCTGGCAGAGAGCAAAGAGATGGGAACCGCCAGAATAGCGCCAAAAGTGGTCCCAAGGATCGCCATCCGAATGGTTTCTAACATGGCATCCGCGATTTTTGGAAAATAACCCCAATCCGGAGGCCACATCTCTCGCAAGATGCGCCCCATTTCAGGAAAACCCAGGATAAGCTTTCCTAAGTCGGCATCAACCCTTACTGCGCTTCCCCAGACAAGCAGAATGAATAAAATGAAGGTTAGATATGCTTTAATATTGGAAGGCTTTTGCAATCGATCTCTGTTCATCTCGCATATGCTCCTACTTCTTCATCGCTCATGGTCTCTCCATAGATCTCCGCCAAAATTTGATCATTCACCGCCTGCGACGGGCCGTCAAACACAATCTCCCCTGCCCTCATACCGATGATGCGTGTGGCATAGCTCTTTGCCAGGTCGATCATGTGGAGGTTAACCAGCATCGTTATTCCCAACTCCTGATTAATGCGCTTCAAATCATTCATCACTTGACGCGTCGTAATCGGGTCCAGGGAGGCGACAGGCTCGTCCGCAAGTATGATCTTCGCTTCTTGGGCAAGCGCTCTTGCAATCGCAACGCGCTGCTGTTGTCCGCCCGACAACTGATCAGCCCGGACGTAGCTCTTTTCCAAGATATTTACCCGTTCAAGAGCACGAAATGCCAGATCAAGATCGGATTGAGAGAATAGGCCCAGAATGGTCCGCCATGAAGAATGATGGCCCACGCGGCCGGCTAAGACATTTCTGAGCACGGAGGAACGTTTGACAAGATTATAGTTTTGAAAGATCATGCCGATATCGCGGCGAATATTGCGGAGTTCTCTCCCCTCGGCAGCAGTGATCGATTGACCATCAATCAGAATCTCACCTTTGGTTATCTCATGAAGGCGGTTAATCGACCGCAATAAAGTTGTCTTTCCTGCGCCGGAAAGTCCCACAATCACAACAAATTCCCCTGATTCTATAGTAAGGTTGATATTCTTTAAACCTATTGTTCCGTTCGGATATATCTTGGAGACATTCTTAAATTGGATCATAGATAACCAACCTTCTGAAAGTATATATAATGCTAAATTATGAACTATAGTTCATTTTTATCAAATTGTATATCTCGCATAAAGATATGTCAATTGACTGAGAAGCTCTAAATCAGAATGCCTTGCAAAGTTAAAAAAGTAGTAAAACAAAATAAGAAGAGAACCCTCCCCGTTTCATCAGACGGATTCTCTTCAAAATTTATCTCTTATAGTTATATCATGTTCTCCTCATTATATCCTAGATCATCTTTAGTCGAACTCCTGCATGAAGCTCGAAGGCACTTCCTCTTCCGCTAATAGCTGTATAGAATCCTTACCATGCGAATAAAGAGATGGCTAGCAGATCAAAAAGCACTAATGCGATGACACGATCGCGGAAAAACGGAACAAACCCAGCAGAATCAACGACTGGAATATGGTTAATATTTTCAGCAGTTGTTATTTCAGTTTCTGTTGCATGATTCAACATTCTGCTTACTCTCGGACCGGCTACTTCCAACCAGACACGATTTGGTGATACCCTGCGAACAACTCCTACATATCTTCGACCATCCGAACAACAAGCGACTACCGGTCTCCCGATAAACCTACAGGCATAACTATATGGCACGCCCAATCTATCTCTACCTCCTCCTATAACTATATTCGTAATATATGAGACTTACGAATCAATGGAACTAGATAGAAATTGATTTTATAGACGGCGAAATACTATTTTTGATTCACACCCAATTTGTAAAGAGATACCTCCTTGTTTTTATTTTTTACGCTGTAATACTTATAACCGTTCTCATTAATTTCCAGACAGTTCAGTTGATGACCAAAAACGCAAGCGCCATCAATTCCTAGCTTATCTCCGCCAAACCAGACATCTTCTTTACCATGAAGTTTGATACAAGGTGTGTGTCCAAAGATCACTTTTTTATCTGTCTGCGTAGGGTGTGCAAAGAAACTTTCGCGAATCCAAATCATTTCTTCGTGCGATGTATCCTTCCAATCTTCATGAAGCGGATTGATTCCGGCGTGGACAAAAATATATCTTTCAGTCTCATGGTAGTAAGCGAGGTCTCTTAAGAACTCAATGTGATGGAAGTAGTGATGAAGTATATAATTCTTGGCTTTATCCAATTCATGAAGATCCCAATCTAAACCATAATAACTTTGAAACGTAGCAAATCCGCCATTCCGCAAATGTCTGGAATGATTCTGCTCATCATCGGTGAGGATATGCTTGACAAACATATCGTCGTGATTTCCTTTTAAGGCAATCGCCCCGTGTTCATCTACCAAGCTTTTTACAAGATCTACGACTTCTTTGCTGTTCGGCCCCCGGTCAACATAATCGCCTACTAAAATCAATTGGTCATTGCGAGAATCATATTCTACTAAATTAAGCATTTCACAAAACTCATCATAGCAACCATGAATATCAGATATGGCTAAAATTCTGCCCATTGATTTCTCCTTCCATTCTCAAACCAATCTCTAAAATTCTCCATTTATCATACTCCTTTGCCCACATGACTGCAAACTTTCCACACCATTTTTCCGTATATTTTTAATTCTTGCCTACATAACTTTCTAATGGAAAAAAGAAAAGTTGCTAAAACATGTATCAAAGTTTTATAATCTCAAGGTCACAGTTATTTTCATCATGGTTAGGAGCTTATGAAATGGATAAGGAGCAATTCACAAGTTCAAAAAGATCAACCAAAAATATCCTTTTGGTATTGGGAATCATATTTGTTTCGTTTAACCTCCGTCCAGCTATAACCTCGGTTGGCCCTTTGATTGATTCTATTCGTACCGATCTCGGGATTTCAAACAGCGTAGCCGGTCTAATCACCACTCTTCCGTTAATCTCATTTGCAATCCTTTCGCCTCTTGCGTCAAGAATAGGCCGTGCATGGGGAAACGAAGTGGCGATTTTCATCGGCATGATCGTATTATTAATGGGAATTCTGATCCGATCTGCGGGTGTAATTGTGACCTTATTTATCGGAACTGCATTGGCAGGAGTGGGAATTGCAATATTGAATGTTCTTATACCCGGCATTGTGAAACAGAAGTTCCCCGAAAAAATCGGGCTGTTGACGAGTCTATACTCCACAGCAATGTGCATATTTGCCGCATTGGCATCTGGAGTAAGTATTCCATTGGCACAAGGATTGCATTTAGGGTGGCAAAAGGGGTTGCTTTTCTGGGCAGGACTGGTCATCCTGGCTGCCATCATCTGGTTGCCGCAAATCACCCGCCATGCAAGACCAACACACTCTCCCGGCATGAAGCACTCCGAAAAGCAGGTTTGGCGTTCACCTGTTGCTTGGCAAGTCACTTTTTTCATGGGTTTGCAATCGTTCATATTTTATTGCACGGTAGCCTGGCTGCCTGAAATTCTTCGCAGTCATGGTTTGAGCGTTGCTACTGCGGGCTGGATGTTATCCATCATGCAATTTGCGGGCCTTCCCGGAAACTTTATTACACCGGTCATCGCGGACCGCTTTCGGGATCAAAGAGGAATTGTCGCAGCGATCAGTCTATTATATCTTGTCGGGATCGTTGGTCTGCTTGCCGGCGGAAATATTCTCTTACTCACTGTATGGATTATACTGCTTGGACTTGGACAGGGAGCAAGCATTAGCTTGGCTCTGGCTCTTTTAGGCCTGCGCGCTGCAAACGCGCAGCAAGCATCCGAATTATCGGGAATGGCGCAATCGGTTGGCTATCTATTGGCTGCGGCTGGCCCATTTCTGATTGGATTACTTTATGACCAGACTCATTCTTGGAACATTCCTTTAATCGTACTGCTCATCGCATTGGCAGCAATGGTGATGGCAGGTCTTGGAGCCGGAAGGAACCGCTATGTGCATCATACAAATGAATTGCCTCCGCTGAAATGATCATAGCGGAGGCATTCCCATCCATCGCCAAAGAGTTGAAGAACCTCCTGATGGCTCTCTTTCGTTAATTTAACCGCTTTTCCCATATATTCCTCCAAAAAGCTTATCTTTTTCTGGAATCTGTTGGTCGTGAGCCATTGGATTTCATGAGTCGCTTACATATTTGCATTATGATGTGAGTTATCTATATATGGATTCATAGTTTATTATCATAGTGAAATTATATATTTCGAAATTCCTGAACAGATCTTCTTCGATCATCATAATACTCTCGATAATCTCCGTTAGTATATTCGTTTATTGTGCTGCGCCAAAATGCTTGGGCAGGATAATTCTTTTGCACTTGTGTCACTTTCCATTCCCCAGGGAATCGATCAAATATCTCTTTTGCCACATACTTGCCGATCCCTTTCCCTTCATACTTTTTCATGATAAAGAATTGTTCAATGGAATTAAAGGTAACCCCATTTTTGTTTTCACTTTTTACAATTACAAATCCAGCAAGTCGATTGTCCACTCGAATAAAGTAAGGATAAAAATGTGGCTCACTGAGGTAAGAATCTAATGGTTCAAATCCGTATCTCCCATCATCTTTCAATTCGATAGAATCGATATATTTACTAAACTCATAATTATAGAACTCAAATAAATTCCCCAAAACCTGTTTTTCTTCGTTTAATACCTTATCAATTCTGATTTCCATAAAGTGATTCTCCCTATATACATTATTTCTTCATCTTTGCTCCAAAAAGCAATCTCATAAACGGAACCCGCTTGATGATATACTCATAGATCAATACGGAACATACAAAAGTCAGAACCATAATCAGGATAAACCCAGGAGTAATTCCAATATCTAATCTGACAATATAGTAACTGATGATTACTAAGATTGTTTGATGTAGGATATAAACGGGATAAGCGGCTTCATTCATATAAGCTAACCATTTATGATTTCGATTTAGAAATTTATTTCCATATCCAATGAGAACGATTAAGGTGAGTAATACACTGAGCGTTCTTAGAAATGCCATCAATATCGAGATGGATGAAAAGTCAGCTGCTTCACGATTTTGAAACATTAAAACCAACCAAATAGGAACAAAAATAAGTAGTGATAGTAACGCTTTTAAACGAATTTTGTTAAACATCTGTTGGTAACTCGGATTCGTACAAACGATATATCCTAATACCAATATGAATAGATAGAAAAAAGGATTTTGCCCACCAGGAGCGGGTAGAGCCTGAGTAAACGTTAACGGAATAAATAAGAGAATAAATGTAAATGGGCGGCTAAGAGTACTAGATAATGAATGAAGCTTACTTCTATTCTGATCTTTCTTTAAATACAGAAATAATGGAAGCGCTATGATAGATAAAACGAATAAATATAAGATAAACCATAAGTGAGCAGGAGAAAAAGTTCCATAATAACCCGATAAATCACTAAAATCGGTGAAAAAGGTTTTCAGAAAGGAAAAGTAAGCATCTACTTCACCTGTATGGTATAGTTTTGCAAAATATCCTTGTGGTGGGATAACCAGTAATAAGCCAAAGATAAATGGAATCAATAATCGCATGACGCGATCTTTTACGTACTGTTTGCCAGAACAAAAATCTAAAGCATACCAACTTGCAGAGCCCGCCAACCAAAAAAGTAAGGGCATAAACCAATAACTTGTAAGTGCAATGAACCAGCTTAATCCCCAGCTTAATGCTTCACTCTTCACATAAAAAGGATCCCATACATCATATACACGGGCGGAATGAAACGGGAATAATAATAGTATGCCTATATTCCTGAGCCAATCAATATCATATCTTCTTTTATCCGATGATTTTAAATCCATATTAAAACTCCTTTATCAAGTGATCGATGGTTCCAGGATAATCTTACCATAATAATTACTGATTAAGGTAAACTCTTTTTGGTTATGAATAGAACAATTCTACCAAAGAGGAATGTTTGCTAGACAATCGAAAGTCTTTTTACACAATTATACGGACTTAACTTTAAACCCTGCCTTATACATATTTTTAAACATTTTAATTGAATATGTTGTTAAACTGGTGTATAATTTCTCCAAGGATTTTATTTCTAATACATAAACATGATCCCAAACACTTAAGCAGGTAGTAAAAAGAGCAGTTTGATAGTTTCACACAAACTGAAAGGAGCGACTCAGCAGATGAAGAATAATATTTTTGACCAATTCCTGGATTTCCTGCAAGTTGAGCAATCCGACGATCGATTACTCTATTTACATCATCTTGTTCGCAGTCATCAGACAAAGGTGAAATGGGAAAATCTCACGAAAATGATAGATTATGAGAAGGGTTATGAAACCAACTCATTTCTTCCCAGTATTGATACTTATGTGCAGAGAGTCACGCAAAAGGGAATGGGCGGCACCTGTTGGACGTTAGCTATCGGCTTACATGAGTTGCTTAGATATTTGGATTATGATGTGAGCTATGTATATATGGATCCGGGGCACCTGTGTTTACGTGTAGATCTTGATCAACCTTATTATGTCGATGTGGGATATTGCGCCCCTCTTTTTAAAGCCTACCCAATGTTTGAATCCTTTGTGGTTCGCAACAATCGAGAAACCTTTTACTATAACGTAACGGATGATGAAATAAAGATCATCAGAGAACCAGGACCTACCAAGATACTTTATCCAAATCCAGTTACCCTGGATGAGATGATGCCTAAAATCGTGAAATCAAATGATTGGCAATCCTCTCCGCCGTTAAAAGATATTATGATATTCGGCTATATCGATGATGTTCCTACCTCCGTAACAAACAATGTTCTAAAGCAATATTTTAAAGATCAAAAAGTTGAGCTTCAATTAAATGACGAAGAATTGGAATACTGGATAACCCAAAAATTTAATATGGATATAGAACTTTATAAAGCTGCTGTTGAAATTTTTCAAATAAGAAGGGTGAAGTAGTTTTTGCTTCAACAATCGCAGGTCTATTTCATTCTCAATATTTTGATTTTTGTGTATAATTTAAACAGTGGTTACGACATTCAGATTATAAACTTAATGTAATGAAATATAAATAGAGTAGCAGAAGAAATTTCCCAGAGATTAAAATGATCGGTCAGGAGGAACCTAAGGTGAAAGGAAAAGTGGTTATTATCACAGGCGGTTCAAGCGGCATGGGCAAAGCGATGGCGGAGCGCTTTGCCAAGGATGGTGCCAAAGTAGTCATCACAGGACGGAACTTGGAAAGGCTGGAGGAGGCAAGGAAGGAGATTGAGCAGTTTTCAAGTGAGGTTTTGACCGTACAGATGGATGTGCGAAATCCCGAAGATGTAGAACGTATGGCAGCAGAGACGCTTGCCCGCTTTGGACGCATCGATTATCTCGTCAATAATGCGGCAGGCAATTTTATTGTGGCTGCGGAGGATTTAAGCTATAACGGCTGGAACGCTGTGATCAATATTGTTTTAAATGGCACCTTCTACTGCAGCTCTGTGGTCGGGAGGTATTGGATCAAGGAAGGAATTAAAGGAAGCATCATCAATATGGTCGCTACCTACGCCTGGGATGCAGGCCCCGGAGTGATTCACTCCGCGAGCGCCAAAGCTGGGGTATTAGCGATGACACGTACACTTGCCGTTGAGTGGGGGCGCAAATATGGCATCAGAGTCAATGCAATCGCGCCAGGGCCAATTGAACGTACAGGAGGAGCGGAAAAGCTAATCCAATCCGAAGAGTTTGCCAAACATGTGGTAAATAGCGTTCCGCTCGGAAGATTGGGAACGCCTGAAGAGATTGCAGGAATTGCCGCTTTTCTGTTTTCGGATGCCGCTGCTTATATTAATGGCGCATGTATTACGATGGATGGCGGACAATCCCTGCATCAAACCTTTATATAAATGCCTTTTCTTTATCTACGGAATTAATAATACCTTTCCTTTGCTTTTTCTACTCTCTATTAATCTGTGCGCCAGGATTGCCTCTTGGAGAGAAAACTTGTGACCGATCATGATCCGTAATGATCCGTTCTTGATATAGCCAAGCACTTTATCAGCAACTTCGCGCAAAAGGTGTGGTCGCTGCGATCGAGTCGTTCCTAAACTAAAACCGAGCACGGACCGGCAGCTTGCATGTAAATCCTTTGTCTGAATGTTTGCAACTTCTCCGCTTGAGTTGCCAAAATGGACCAATCTGCCATACCATGCTAAGCACTGTAAGCTCTGTTCCGTCACTTTTCCTGAAATGGAGTCTAGTATGACATCTACGCCTTTTCCATGAGTGATTTCTAGAACTTGCTTGACAAAATCATGTTTAGAAGCGTTAATGGCATGATCAGCGCCTGCCTCAAACGCAAAAGCAGCTTTCTCATCGCTGCTTACAACTCCGATCACTTGAGCAGCACCCAAAATCTTGGCGAGTTGAATCGCCGTAGTTCCGATCCCCCCGGCAGCAGCATGGATTAATACGCTTTCTCCGGGCATGAGTCTCCCGACATCGGCTAACAGCTTATAAGAGGTAAATGACACAATCGGACAAGCTGCGGCGGTCTCAAAATCAATCTGATCCGGCAATGCATAGGTAAGTATCGAATCCGCGGCCACATATTCTGCATAAGAGCCGTTTTTGGGAAAAGCGATCACTCTTTGACCTACCTGAAACTCCTTAACTTCCTCCCCGATCTCAACGATAGTACCGGCAACGTCCAGACCGGGTATAAACGGAGGTTGGTTTCCGCCTTTGTTTCCATACCTCGCTTTTATATCGGCAAAATTGACACTTGTGGCAGCAACCTTAATTAGCACTTTATTGGGCCCAATAACCGGCTTTTCAACTTCTCTATATTCTAAAACCTCAGGACCGCCATATTTTGAAACCAGAATAGCATTCATACTGCAATCCCCTTTCAACCCGATCAATAGCATACATGAACAATACAGGGCTTACTTATCATTTCTTTGCTTCAAATGTGATCATTTGCATAGCACTTTTAGGTCTTTCACTAAATTTATAATCCGCAGATATGACGATCTCTTTAAACCCTGTATCTTTAAGCAACAATTCAAATTCGTATACCCCATACCAACATAAAGGAAATCTCTGAAGCTCAGACTTTAATAACTTGCCATCTTTCCATTTCTCATACTTTAATAGGGAAACGATTCGCTGTTCAAGAAAATCAACTTCTATTCTTTTTTCTTCTAACATTCGCTAAAAGGTTTACTAAAACCTGCCATTATGGCGATCCTATACAAGCCTCAATTTTGTTGACTTTCATCCCATCACGCACAAAGAAAACTTGGCGAGCGCCAAGCCTTTAGGTGCAGGCGATTGCCTAGTTGCACTTGTGTAGAAAAGAAAGTTGTACTTTCTTTTCTACCAAAGAAATCCACCCGCATAATACGGATGGATTCTTATCTTCTAAATAATCTCCCCATTCACTTAGACAACATATTTTCCTGCTTCAATCACTCGATCTGCAATCCGCCGTTTTACTGCCACCAGGTTGATGGGTGTATGACGAGTCAGCTTGCGGAGAACAGAGAGTTGAGTTCTCAGCACATCTCCTTCTTCCATGGCGGTAAGTGATGCTTTGGCCAGATTCTCTATCTCAGCGAATGCTTCATGCACCACAGCCTGAGCAAGATCGATCTTAACCGCGGCTTTCTCTTCGCCTACTCTATTTATCTCTTTGAGCGCTCTTAGCAGAGAGCTTTCCATGGCAAAGATATGGCTAACGATATCGGCTACATTGGCGAGAATCTCTTGTTCCGTCTCCAATGCAGTTTGATACTTCTGAACGGCAAGCCCCGCTACCATGAGGAAAATTTTCTTAGCAAGGTCCACCATCACTCTCTCTTCTGCCAGCGGCTCTGATCCTGCTTCAGGAGGCATAAAGCCAAGAATCTCACTCTGGAATCTCATGGCCGCTCCAAGCAGATCAATCTCTCCCTTCATCGCCTTCTTCACCAAAGTCCCCGGGATTAAGAGTCGGTTGATCTCATTGGTTCCCTCAAAAATGCGGTTAATGCGGGAATCGCGGTACGCCTTCTCCACTTCATATTCGGACATGTAGCCGTAACCGCCATGAATCTGAACAGCTTCATCTACCAGATAATCAAGCACCTCAGAAGCATATACCTTATTGATCGAGCACTCGATGGCATATTCGGCAATGCCTTTGGCCACTTCGCGCCCGTCATTCTGCTTGTCGCCAAGATAATTCATCATATCCTCGAACAGACCCACAGTCCGATAAATCATGCTCTCGGCGGCATACGTTTTGAGCGCCATGTTGGCAATCTTATTCTTGATCAGATTAAAGTTGGCAATCTTGGTCTTAAATTGCTCCCGCTCCTTTGCATAATTAACCGCTACCTCCAGGACGCGTTTGGAAGAGCCGACACAACCGGCCGCCAACTTGTAACGGCCAATATTTAAGATATTAAAGGCAATTACATGCCCTCTGCCTTCTTCACCCAACAGATTCTCTTTGGGAACCGGCACATCCTGAAGAATGAGGGTACGCGTGGAGGAACCCTTGATTCCCATCTTTTTCTCTTCCGGTCCCGTCGAGACGCCAGGGAAGTCTCTCTCCACGATAAATGCCGTAAACTTCTCTCCGTCGATTTTGGCATAGACGATAAAGATGTCCGCAAAGCCGCTGTTGGTGATCCATTGTTTTTCGCCGTTCAGGATGTAATGCGTACCTTCTGCGTTGAGTACCGCTGTCGTTTTTGCTCCTAATGCATCCGAACCTGAGCCTGGCTCCGTCAAGGCATAAGCGGCCAATCTTCTTCCCGTCGCCAGATCGGGGAGATATCTCTTCTTCTGTTCCTCATTGCCGAAATAGACAATGGGAAGGGTGCCGATTCCAACATGTGCGCCCAATGAAAGCGCAAAAGAACGGGCGATGGAGATCTTCTCCGTGATTAGACAGGTGCTGATCTTATCCAACCCAAGTCCTCCATATTCTTCCGGCACATCTCCGCCCAAGAGACCCAACTCGCCCGCTTGTTTTAATAGTTTCACGGTGAGGTCAAAACGATGGTTCTCCTCGATCTCTTCCAGCACAGGGAGCACTTCGCCTTTGGCGAAGTCCTCCACGGTTTTACCAATCAGCTTCTGTTCCTCGTTAATATCCTCAGGAGTATAGATTGCATCGGGAGATACCTCCTCGATGAGAAAACTGCCGCCTTTGACCACTTCGCCCATCATCGTAGCCTCCTTCGTCATCCGTCTCACTCTCCTTAAATCATAATCATCTATTTTTTTGATTCGCTTAATGCTTTCCACTTTCTAGTGACTTCGCTGCTCGTCAGGCCATTTCGATCTCTATCTGATCTTTAGATGAGTTCAAATACTCCCGCTGCACCCATGCCGCCACCGATACACATGCTGACTACGCCATAGCGGGTACCTCTGCGCTTCATCTCATTCATCAGGGTTACCGTCAATTTGGTGCCGGTGCATCCAAGCGGATGCCCGAGAGCAATCGCGCCGCCATTTACATTTACCTTCTCCGGATCGATCCCAAGCTCCCGAACCACATAGACCGCCTGAGAAGCAAACGCCTCGTTGATCTCGAACAATCCCACATCCTCCAGCGAGATTCCAGCCAGTTTCAGCGCCTTTGGTATCGCCTTGACCGGACCGATCCCCATCACCTCCGGATCTACTCCCGATACAGCAAAGGAACGGTAGCGAAGAATTGGCGTTAATCCCAGCTCCTGCGCCTTCTCTTCCGACATCACCAAGACAGCGGCTGCACCGTCACTTGTCTGCGAGGAATTGCCTGCCGTCACCGTTCCTTGGGAATGAAAGGCCGGTTTTAAGGCAGCCAGTTTCTCCAATGAGGTATCGGTACGAACTCCCTCGTCCGTATCAAATATGATCTCTTTTACCTGCACCTTGTTCTTCTCATCAAGGTAGCGCTCTCTGATGGTGAGCGGTACGATCTCATCTTTAAACTTTCCTTCCGCAATCGCCTTGGCCGCTTTCTGATGGCTGCGCAAGGCAAACTGATCCTGTTCCTCCCGGCTTACATGGAAGCGACTGGCTACCTGTTCCGCCGTGATCCCCATCGCCATGTAGATTTCCGGACGATGCTCCACCAACCATGGATTGGGGGCCAATTTATGCCCCACCATGGGGATAAGGCTCATACTTTCCACTCCGCCTGCAATCATGACATCCGCTTGCCCCAGCATAATCCGTTCCGCAGCGAGCGAGATGCTCTGAAGTCCGGAACTGCAATAACGGTTAATCGTCATGCCCGGCACGGAGTTCGGCAGACCGGCGCGGATTACTATATTTCGCGCCAAATTCATCCCTTGCTCCCCTTCCGGAAAGGCGCAGCCAATAATCACATCATCAATCTCTTCCGGGGATAATCCGGGTGCGCGGCGCAGCAGCTCTTGAACCACTTCCGCCCCCATATCCTCTGGGCGCGTATTTTTTAACGCTCCGCGCTTCGATTTGCCAACTGCTGTACGCACACCTTCTACAATCACCGCTGATCTCATCATCCTTCACCTCCCTAGTTTCTTAACGGCTTGCCGGTAGCCAGCATATGTTGCATGCGAGCCTGCGACTTCGGCTCTCCGGCCAAGCTGATAAAGGCCTCTAATTCCAGATCGAGCAGATATTGCTCGCTCACTTCCGTTCCTGCCGGAAGATTTCCACCAGCAAGCACAAAGGCCAATTTCGAAGCGATCTTCTCGTCATGCTCGCTAATATATCCGCTTGTTCGCATGGAGTAAGCGGCCAGCTTCATCACAGCATAGCCAGGCTCACCCACAACTTTAATCTTCTTCGGCTGAGGCGCCCGGTAGCCTGCCTTAGCCAGTTCCAGCACCTTCTGTTTGGCATCATAGATGAGATAATCCTGGTTGATGGTAATTCCGTCCTGCGGGCGGAGATACCCCAATTTTTTCGCATCGTCAGCACTCGTTGAAACCTTTGCCAATGCAATCGTCTCGAAGACCTGATTGACCAGCGGCTGAATATCGATATTGGAGCCTTCCGGAACGCGTTCCATAAAGCGGTAAAGCATCTCTTTGCAGCCGCCGCCGGCAGGGATCACACCTACACCCGTCTCCACTAAGCCCATATACGTTTCTGCAGCAGCCTGAATTCGCGCAGCGGTTGCCGCAACTTCAAAACCGCCGCCCAACGTCATGCTAAAGGGAGCAGAGACCACCGGCTTGTTGAAATATTTCACCTTCATGGTGAAATTTTGCAGTTGCTGGCCGATATACCGGATCTCATCCCAATTCTCATCCTGAGCCTCCATCAAGATCAGCATCAGGTTGGCGCCAGCACTAAAATGCTTACCCTGATTTCCAATCACCAAACCTTCATAATTGCGCTCCACCTCTTCCAACGCATAATGAGCGATCTGGATAATATCGGTTCCGAGAGCATTTCCGGTTGAATGAAATTCCAGGCATGCTACGCCATCACCCAGATCGATCAGGCTTGCGCCGGCATTCCCCTTAATCTCTTTGCCTGCCTCCTTGAGACGCGCAAGCGAAATCACTTCTTTGCGCTCCTCAATTCCCTTATACTCCCCTTTTAGATAGTGGAAACGCTTACCCTCTTGCGAAAGATAAAATGAACTTTTGCCGCTTGCAAGCATCTCCTCGATCCAAGCCGGCAATACCTCTCCCTCTTCTTTCATGCGCGCAGCAGACTTCTGGAATCCGATCGCATCCCATAGTTCGAACGGGCCCAATTCCCAGCCAAATCCCCAGCGCATGGCGCGGTCAATAGAGAGTATGTCATCGGCGATCTCACCCAGTTTATTTGCGGCATAGATCAAGGTTTTCTTGGTGATGTTCCAAGCGAGCTCTCCCGCGCGATCCTTGGCATAGATCAACGTCTGCAGTTTGGTCTTCAGATCTTTCGCGCTTTTGCTCGCCTGCAGCGATGGCGCGTTAAGCTTCTTGCGCGGGCGATACTCCATACGGTCGATATCGAGAGCAAGAATCTCTTTGCCTGCCTCGCTCTTCACCTGCTTGAAGAATCCTTGTCCGCTCTTGCTGCCAAGCCACTTCTTCTCCACCATCTCCTGCATGAAGCCGGGAATGATAAATACCTTCTTCTCTTCGGGATCGGTTACATTTTCATAGACGTTATTGGCAACATGCAGGAAGGTATCGAGCCCAACGACATCCAGCGTACGGAACGTGGCGCTTTTTGGACGTCCCATGGCTGGCCCCGTGACCGCATCCACTTCGTCGACGCCATAACCGCCTTTAAGCATTGCATCAACGGTAACCAAAAGTCCGTAGGTGCCAATGCGATTGGCAATAAAGTTGACCGTATCCTTGCAGACCACAACCCCTTTACCCAACCGCTTCTCGCCAAATTCCTTCATAAATTCGACAAGCTCGGGATCCGTTTCAGAATGGGGAATCACTTCCAGCAACTTTAGATAACGAGGGGGATTAAAGAAATGAGTTCCTAAGAAATGACGGCGGAAATCCTCACTTCTGCCCTCTGCCATCGCATGAATCGAAATGCCTGACGTATTGGAACTTACGATCGTACCCGGTCTGCGGTATTGATCCACCTGTTCAAAAACTTTACGTTTGACTTCCAGATTCTCTACCACGACCTCGATAATCCAATCTGCCTCTTTTAGATAATGAAGATGGTCTTCCAAATTTCCGGTTGTAATTAAGTCGATCCGCCCTGCATCGTAAAGTGGTGCAGGTTTCTCTTTTAAGAGGCGCGCTTTCCCCTGTTCGGCAATGCGGTTGCGCACCTGTGGCGACTCCAGCGTTAACCCCTTCGCTTCCTCTTCAGCGGTTAGAGAACGAGGAACGATGTCCAACAGATAGCTGGGGATGCCCACATTGGCCAGATGGGCCGCAATTCCCGCCCCCATCACTCCTGAGCCGATAACCGCGACACGATGAATTTGTCGTGCCATCCTTTTCCCTCCTTAAACCTTCATGTAAAGTGGTGATCATATCATGGTTCGAACCTGAATGAATACTCATTCATTTATAATACTACTATAAATCAAACCACGAAAACATTCAATTACAAATTTTCTTAACAATCTATACGTTCTTCAACTCTTCAATATTCTTACATCACTTCGTACTCACCCATTTAAGAAATCCCACTCGCTTAAGACACCCTAAAATGAGCCCTATGATAATGAGTGAGTATCCCCTCATTGTGGAGTGGCGACGGTATTGCATAAAAAGAAAAAAAGCTTATCCCCACAACGCCGGTTCCTTCATACAACATGTCTTTGTGTATGTTGGTAACCATGTTTGAAATGGGAAAAAGCAGGGAGTAATCTTTATGAGAAAAATAGAAACTACCAACTCCGGATTGGCGGCGACCCAGGCGGCGAATGACGAAGCATTTCCATTACCGGGATAAAGTATGAGACCAAAATCAAGGCTACCGTGATGGTAATCCATACAGACCAGCGTTCAAGAATACGGGGTGGCTGCTGAGCACCCTCATGTACCTTCCCAATCGGATACTCAGCTGGCTCAGTTGTCTTGGGAGCATAAAGCAACAAATAGACCACAATGGCCAAATAAAGTATGATTCCAATAAACAGTAAAACTCCGCCTACCGCAATAATCTGCATGTATGGGAACCATTCCAATGCTGCTGGATGACCATTATAAGTGGTGTAGCTGGTTCTTCTTGGACTGCCAAGCAGACCTACGATATGCATGGTACCTGCCATCAACAGGATTCCTATCGACCAGATTATGCTTTGAATGATGCCTAACCGGTTGGCAAGAGGGGTAAATACCCGGTTAGTCAGCATAGGAACTAACCAATAGGAAATAGCAAAAAAAGTAAGGACTACAGTTGTTGCTAAGGACATATGGAAATGTCCTGTCACCCACAAAGTATTATGCACCAATTGATTCAACTGATAACTTGCATTGACAATCCCGCCGGCCCCAGCTGGAATAAACATAATCATCGCTAAAAACGGCGCAAAAAAGCGGACATCTCTCCAAGGAAGATTCTTTATCCATTGAAAATTCCCTTGTGCCCCATTTTTCCTCCCAGCTATTTCAAACGTGGCAAGAATGGCAAATACGGTCATCAGAGATGGAACAACAACGAGCATTGTTAAAATAACTTGAACGAATTTCCAAAAGGGTGATATCCCCGGCTCCATCAGTTGATGGTGAAATCCAACCGGAACAGAGTAGATAATAAACAGGATAAATGTTAAACGAGGCAATGAATCACTGAACAATCTTCCTTTTATAATATGTGGGATATTAACATACCAGTAGATATAAGCTGGCAGAAGCCAAAAATATACCAGTGGATGCCCAAAATACCAAAAAAGAGTCCGGCTTAGCGTTACATCGATCTTATCCACCCAATTTAAGGACCAGGGAATCAATTGAAAGATTACTTCAGCCGCTACTCCAATGGTGGCGATAATCCACAAGATCATTGTGGCAACCGACATATAAGCAAATAATGGGGAAGCTTTGTCGGGATTGCGTTTACGCCATCGGCGGTATCCCGAAAATATTGGAATCGCGCTCACCCAGCTTCCCGCAATCACCAAAGCCAAACCGATATAAAACCAAGGAGAAGCCTGCATCGGCGCGTAGAACGTATAGAGAACTGTAGAGCTGCTATTTGCAACGGTAATCAAGGCCGTTATTGTGCCTGCTACCATCATCATAAATGCCGTCCATCCGATTCTGCGGTCAGTGGGTCTCATCTCGCTTCCCAGCGTCTTAATAACCCCTGAATAAAGAAAGCCGATAATAAAAAAGGTAGTAAAAATAAGCGCTAAAGCCACACCGTGTAAAGTCAGGAAAAGATAGTAAAGCTGCGGAGAAAGTTGAATATATCCTGCGCGATCCAATGCCTGCATAAGACCTGCTAAGGCACCCAAAAACAGCGCGAAAAACGAGAACCCCAGATAGCTAAGAATCAGATTTGTATCTTTTCTATCAAAGGGCCTTGTCTTAATTACTGCTATTCCATTCTCGCCAGACACCCCTGTTTCTTTGATATCTTCCATTGTTAAATCCTTCCTTATTCAATATTAATTTGCCCCATCATGATTTGATGTCCCGTACCGCAATATTCATTGCAAAGAATAAGATATTGGCCAGGCTGTTTAAATGTATAGGTGTATTCTGTGACATGCCCAGGTATCACCATCATGTTAACATTGGTACCGGGTATCTCCAATCCATGAACCACATCCCGACTAGTCACCAGAAAATGCACCTTCGCGCCAGCCGGAATATTGATAGGACTTGGTTGAAACATAAAAAGGCTAGCCACCATAACTATTCTATATTCGTTCTCTCCTACTGCCCGTACTCCTGGAATATCAAATGGAGGAGTCTGATCCACCGATTGGGGATCTATGATCTTCATATGACCCGGAGGGTTTAAGCTCATCGAGAAAGCCATTATTCCGAATAGAACAAGAAAAATGACCAGCGTAATGCCGCCAATACTTAACCAAATGCGTTCGTAGCGCGGTATATGTATGTTAAACATTAAAGCACCCCTCTCTACGCTACAAATTGCCTATATACACAAAAAAGACGCTCAGCCAAATAATCATCATGATTCCTCCGATTGCAAGAGAAAGTATAAAAGTATCCTTGAAATTCTCTTCTTCACCCTGATCCTTTCCCTGATCCGGTCGCAATTGATTCATAATTCTCCCCCTCAAGAGCCATCTTCTCAACCAACCTTATTATCTCCAAAAATGGAAAAAACATTAAAAAAAGAGACTGCTTTGGAATTTCAGCAGCCTCTTAAAGTTATTATAAAGCCTCTTGCGCGGCTCACAAATTAATAGGAATTCCAATTATCACTGAACCATTCCTTGTTCCAGCGGAAGCGGATAAGTCTCTTTTCGTGTATCTATACCGGATAAGGCGGCACATTCACGAAATACAAAATGTCTGCACCCCAAGCATTTTTGGCGATCCAACTGCGACAACGCAAAATCGATCGCCTCCCCGGTATGATGAAAGAAGTGCTCTTTTCCGATCACGTCTTCCAATCCTGTTCTTTGCAACACTTCTCTGGGTTGGGGCTGAATGCCGGAAACAAGAACAGTGCCGCCATAACTTTTTACATCTTTGACCACTTTGGCCAAATTGGACGCACCCGTAGTATCCATTAAAGGTACTCTGCTCATTTTGAGCAGCAAGATTTTCGGCCTGCGATGGATCGTATTCATTACTGATGTTTCAAAGATGGTTGCCGCGCCAAAGAACAAAGCTCCTTCCACGGTAAAGATCGCCGTTTGCGGACAATCATGCCCTTCCTGTACCATATGCGGCCCCATTTTCTCATGCTTCACGGAAGGATCAGGCAAAACCTTTGCAACGAAGAGCACTTCGCTCATTCGTTTGACAAAAAGGAGCACCGCCAAAATTAAGCCGACGCCAACGGCAGTGGTCAAATCGGTTAGGACCGTCAACAAAAAGGTGGTGAACAGGACAATGGCATCGCTCGTTTTCGTACGCAAAATATGGGCAAACTCTTTCCGCTCACTCATATTCCATGCTACCACCATCAATACGGGGGCCATGCTGGCTAAAGGAATATCGGAAGCCAGAGGTGCAAACAACATCAAGACGATAAAGACGACAATGCTATGAATCATTCCGGAAACAGGGCTGGCTGCGCCGTTTTTAATATTGGTAGCCGTACGCGCGATGGCGCCGGTCGCCGGAATCCCTCCAAACAAAGGTGTAATGATATTGGCAATCCCTTGCCCAATCAGTTCGCGATTGCTGTTATGGCGGCTTCCCGTCATGCCATCGGCGACTACTGCAGAGAGAAGCGATTCAATCCCTCCCAACATGGCAATCACAAAAGCCGGCGCAATCAGACGCTCCATTTGTTCAAGGCTAAACTCCGGAAGATGAAAGCTTGGCGGCGTACTCGGTATGGCGCCATATGTCGTCCCGATAGTATCCACCTTGCCGTCAAAAAACCATGCCGCAATAAGGCTGGAAACAACAAGTCCAATGAGTGATCCCGGCACTTTTGGGAAAAACCGGGGTGTCAGTAAAATAAATAACAGACAAATCATTGCCGTCATCACGCTATAGAGATTGATCGTCGAAAGATGAAGCGCGATCTCTTTCATATTTGCAAGAAAATCCTCATGCTTTTGGATGCCTTCCAGCCCTAAGAAATTGGCGATTTGTCCCGTGAAAATAATAACGGCAATACCGGCGGTAAACCCGGTAGTCACAGGGCGAGGAATAAATTGAATCAGCTTCCCTAACCTGAGTGCTCCCATCAAAACGAGTAAAACTCCCGCCATCAATCCCGCGATGAGCAAATTCTCGTACCCATACTGCATGACAATCGCAAATAAAATCGGAATAAATGCACCTGTTGGTCCTGTAATCTGAAACTTTGAGCCGCCAAACAGGGAGGCTAAAAATCCCGCCACAATCGTTGTGTAGATGCCATATTGGGGGTTAACACCAGCCGCAATAGCAAAAGCCATTCCCAACGGAATGGCAATAATCCCTACAATCAACCCGGATACGAGATCGCGTCGAAAATAACCAGCATTGTAACCTTCAAATCTTCCCGACAACTTCATTACGAGCCCTTCTTCTTTAAATTTTTGAATTTCGTATATACTGGGAATATACATCCGATTGTCGTTTTTTGTCAATGTGAATTATTGCACAAAAAATCCGCTAAAATTTCTGACTGCAATGAATGAGAAAGTGGTATAATAAGAATAATTAAGTGAATAGTTTGAATTATCCGGATAATTTTAACTTGTAATTGAGAGGGGGATTGCCATGGAGTTTAGATTGAAGAATCGACACGGGGCATTTCCCGTGGAAGTAACCATTGATGAAGATAACTACCGGTTTACTGTAAGAAACGTCGATACAACAGGAGCCTTTTTCAACTCAGCCTGCGATCTCATTGATTGGGTGAAGAACAATTGGATGAAGGAGGATTTTGAGAATCCCGAAGAGTTTGACCAGATGCTTCTAAAATTTGAACAGTATTGCCCCCTGTAGTCCTCTCTCCCTTCCCTTGCAATTTCTTGGGATATGTCTTACGCTAAATCCATAAGAGTTGATCACAGCGGGGGAAGATCATGCAAAAGCGATTTAGTCAGATGAGCAAAGAGGAATTGATGCTTGAAGCGGAACGCCTTCGCGCAGAAGGCGAAAAGCTCCAGAAAGAGGGTAACCTTAGCCTCGCCAATATCACAAAACAACGTTATTACTTCTGTCTCTCCTACTTAATGAATCCCGAGGAGATCATGATCGGCAGCACTTATTATGTCATGGATGAGGATCAGGAATTTGTAGTTGAATATCTAAATGGCGTGATGGCATGGGGGTATTTTCCCAATCAACCCGGCCGCGAACGGATAGCTTATCCAATCGCACAGCTAAAACCAAGTAAAAACTATTGTGCAAGCAGCGGTTGCGGCTGCACCCATTAACGCTGCATCCATGCTATATGTTGACTAAGCCAAATCCATACGGTCAACATAAAGCTGTCCATTCGGTGTAATCTCTGCATAAAATACCTCTTTATAATCATTTACATTGTGAGGTCTTAGCTTCTGCAGAAGCCACTTGGCATCAAAGCCTGATTCCACCAAATTCTTTTCCATTAAGTGGCCATCTACAATAACCGGCACGGATAATCCGGTTGGCAAAGGATTTAGATTTAAATCTTGTCGGGTCGGCGTTTGCTGAGCCGACTTTTTTATGACCGAAAGCGTGCCATTGGTCTCCATGACCGCAATTTCTACATCTTCAAATGAGAAGACATCCTTCATTCTCAGTAACATCCCTAATTCCTCTAAATTAAGCCGATTTTTTTTCATCTCTTTTTTATCGATATTGCCATTTTTGATGATAATGCTGGGTTTGCTTTGGAATGGGCCCTTCAACCTGCTGAACTTTATGGACAGCCATTCAGCCAATAAGGTTAATAACGTCCATGCCACTAATGAGGCAACGCCTTCCCATTTGCTGATGCTTTTATCTACTGCCATGGAGGCAGCGATGGAACCGACCGCAATGCCGGTCACATAATTAAAGAATGTAAGTTGGGCCAATTGCTTTTTCCCTTCAATACGCGTAACAAGAAATAAGACAACAAATGCGATCAATGTTTCTACCAAGATATGCGCAACGCCTTTATCAAACATGAAGAGTTCCACCTCGAGTCAATCTTCCATTTATTCCGTACCAGACGGAGGGAATTATGCCCAAAAGAAACACAAAGGCGCTTTTGGGCATAATTGAAAGCTATTCTCTCACGGGTTGCACCGCTCTAAACAAGAAGCGAATCGCAAATAATCCTGCTACTCCCACAATCACATAAACAATGCGGCTGATCCACGATGAGTCACGTATGTAATCCCCGCCAAATATCGCCGCAACCAGATCCCATTCGAAAAATCCGATAAGCAGCCAATTGAGCGCTCCAATAATTACGATGATCAATGCCAATCTATCCATGATGTTCACCTCCAACCTTTTGTTGGTATATCTGTTAGTATGCATTGATCACCCCATGATTATCCATTCCCTCCCACAGTCAGCCATATTCCAGCCAGATTGGAACTTCGGAAAAAGATTTTATGAATAGGGTGCAACATTTTTTGCTGAACCACGTCCATATAGTTGAACCCTCTCAAGTTCCCCTTATATATTGAAAAGCTGCTTCCCCCGGCGGGAAAGCAGCTTTTCTTTTTTAAAGCATAAGAATTGGTAATTTTTTCAATATAACCTAAAGGAACGGATGGGACCCCGCCCGGCGCAACGCAGATCCGGGGTCCCCAAAAAGTACTGGGAATAAGCTGCAAAGCGTTACTTCACTTTTTGGGGTGGTCTTAATTTCTCTTCTCAAACAGGAGCACAACCGCAAGGAAGGAGAGAGCGCCTACCAGTCTTAAGAGGGTGGAGAGATTCATCGTAAGATTCATCCCGATTTCATCCAGAAGCCATACGCCGAATTGAGGCGCGATAAACCCAACCAGACCGATCACAATATTATATGCCGCTATAAAACTGGTGCGCCCCTCTTCCGGTGATACATTAAGCGTCTGATTAAACAGCAGCATGCTGATTCCTGAGAGAAACAGACCGGAAATCAGATTGGTCAGCAGCAGATAATAAAGATTGGTGGAGAGAATCGTAAGTGTCGGCGCAAGTCCCATGCCTGCACAGACAATAAAAAGGACAAACATATTTCCATACCGGTCGGCAAGTCTCGCCCAGAATGGAAAAGAGAGAATCTGTGCGATCTGGCTGATAACGGTAAACAGGCTAAGCCATATCGCGTTTGCATGCGCATATTGGATATTGTAGATGCTAAAGAGCGGCCAAGCCATCTGCCAACCAAAATTAAATAGCAGCGAGCAACTTACAAAGAGCAGAAAAGGCTTTTCTTTCACGAGGACCGGGAAAAAACGGAAGAATTTGCCCTTCCCCTTATCCACAATCTTCCTCTTTTTCTTTTTCTCGATGTGGCGATAAAGATAGAGAACCTCCATCAATCCCATTAAGAATGCGATGAAAAAGAAAACCTGATAGGGCAGCGGATTGGATTTATCAAACAGGCTTAGGATGGTCCCGACCGAAAGGATTGACAGCATGGCGGCAATCGTATTGTAGCGATTCCGTTTGCCGAAGAAACTGCTGCGCTGCTCCTGCGGGATGAGATCTCCGATGAAGGACTGCCAAGATAGATTGGCTAAAGAGACGGGAAGCCCCATCAGCGCAACCGCCATGACAAGCAGCCATGCTTGATTGACTCCAGGAATAAATGGAATAAGAGCGATAATCAGCAGAAAAAAGCGAGCTGCAAAAAGCGATTTGGCGACAAAATTCTTTTTCGTGAGCAAGCGGTTGATCAAAATGGCACCCGGAATCATCGCAATGAGATTCATAATCTGGGGCAAGGAGTTGATCAAACCGATTTGCTGATTGCTTGCTCCTAAGGCTTGAATGGCGAAAAGGGCTAAAAAGCTGCTGTATATATTCTGCGAGATGGCAGAGTAAGTTCCGTTAATGATGCTGAATCTTTTATTTTTCTCAATCTCTTTATTGGAATATGGACTCATCGTTTTCCCCTATTGTCACTTGCGCTCGTTATTCCCTTGTTCGTAATCACTTGTATTGACGTTGAATTTCTTAGACTGCACATATGCTTGGAATATTTCTGATGGCAAAATACTACTCCTTTTGCCTTAAAACTACAATAGGAATTTTAGCGGAAAAAACATAGCCCCCGTTTACGGAAGGCTAGATCTAAAGACTATTCAATTCGAACTGCTGTCCCTGTTGTGCTTACCATCAGCATTCCTTCGCGGATCACCTCATAATCAATATCGATGCCAATCACGGCATTTGCTCCGATGCGGTATGCCTCTTGCTCCATTTCACGGAAGCAGATCTCACGTGCTTCTTTCAATTTTTCTTCATAAGCGCCGGATCTTCCGCCTACAATATCGGTAATCGTGGCAAAGATGTCGCGAACCACATTGGCTCCCATGATGGCCTCGCCTGTTACAATTCCGCAATACTCAACGATCTTTTTTCCCTCTATGTTGTTTGTTGTGCTGAATAACATCCCTATTCCTCCAATCTCATGATATATCCCTATATACGTTTGATAACATTTCCCGTTTCGCAAAAACTTTCTCAGCCCGGAAAAATCTTTACCCGCTGCCAATATGGACTGGAATAAGTAAAGGCCAACCGATCCCGGTTGACCTGTCGATCCTACAATACTTCAGATGTCAATTTCGCCTGTAAGAAGAGCAAGAGGTAATCTCTTCCGCCCGCTTTAGAATCTGTACCTGACATATTAAAGCCGCCAAAAGGATGAACGCCGACCAAAGCGCCAGTACATTTACGATTGAAGTAGAGATTTCCAACATGAAACTCGGTGCGCGCCTTCTCGATATGAAGACGATTGCGCGTAAATACGGACCCTGTCAGTCCATATTCGGTATTATTGGCGATCTCCAATGCATGATCGAAATCTTTGGCCTTCGTAAAGGCTACGACCGGGCCGAAAATCTCTTCCTGCATGATGCGCGCTTCAGGGTCTACATCGGCAAAGATGGTTGGTTTAATATAATATCCTTTGCTTGAATCCCCCTCACCGCCTGTCATGAGGCGACCCTCTTTTTTACCGATCTCAATATATTCCATAATTTTATTGAAGGCCCCTTCGTCGATTACCGGTCCCATGTAATTATTCACATCGCGCACATCGCCCAGCGTAAGCCCGTTCGTGCGGTCAACCACCTTTTGGAGAACCTCATCATATACCTCTTCATGAATGATTGCGCGCGAACATGCGGAACATTTCTGGCCTTGAAAACCGAATGCGGAAGCAACAATGGCGGCAGCCGCCTGCTCCAGATCGGCATCCTTATCTACGATTATAGAGTCCTTGCCGCCCATCTCAGCAATGACGCGCTTAATCCATTTCTGCCCTTTTTGCGTTTTGGCAGCGCGTTCATTGATGCGAAGACCTACTTCGCGGGAACCGGTAAAGGAGATAAAGCGGGTTAATGGATGATCGACAAGATAATCTCCAACCTCTGCACCGCTTCCGGGCACAAAGTTGACAACGCCATCCGGTACACCTGCTTCTTTCAGGATCTCCATGAACTGAGCTGCAATCACTGGAGTGGTGCTAGCCGGTTTAAGTACAACGGTATTTCCAGTTACTAACGCAGCAGTGGTCATACCTACCATAATGGCAAGCGGGAAGTTCCAAGGCGGAATCACCACTCCTACACCCAGAGGTATATAAAACAACTCATTGTTCTCTCCCGCCAGAGGAGTAAGCGGTTGACGCTCGCTGTAGCGAATCATCTCGCGTCCATAGAACTCCATGAAGTCAATCGCTTCGGCCGTATCTGCATCGGCTTCTGCCCAGCTTTTTCCCGCCTCTTTAACCAGCCATGCGCTAAACTCATGCTTACGGCGGCGCAATATCGCTGCAGCTTTAAATAGATAGCGCGCGCGGTGTTCTCCGGGGATCGCCTTCCAGAATTCAAATGTTGAAGCAGCCGCTTGTATTGCTTTTTCCGCCAGTTCTTGTGTTGCCTTAGATACATATCCGACGATTTCCGACTTATTTGAAGGGTTGAGTGAAGCAATTTTCTTCTCTGTTTTGATTCGTTCAGAGCCGATAATCAGATCATATTCTTTACCGAGCTGTGACTCTACTTTGGCCAGCGCTACTGCAAAAGCGGCACGGTTCTCCTCTTTAGAGAAATCCGTAAACGGTTCATTGCGGAATTCGGTAATCACTTAAGATTTCCTCCTTACGTGGTATGGTGTTTATAAAACCTCAATCTCTAACAATCCTACATTATTTTAACCGATCTGCTCCATATTCTTCAATCTGCTGGTTTTAACGGTAGAGATGGAAGAATGGATCTCCTTTCACAGGCCTTATATAAACAGCCTCCGAGCGGCCATTGGTTTCGATATAGACATTGATCTTCATCTCATTCGGGAAGTAATTGGGCAAAATTCCTGCTATATATTGCACAAGGGCAATCACTTCCGTTTTGGAAGAATAATCTGCTCGTATTGTAATGGTCATCTCAAACGGCTGATCGGAGCGAAAACGGGCGAGGCCTGTTACCCCTGCGTACTGTCGAAAGAAAGTTTGGACCTCCGCTTGAAAATCGGTAAATGCCGCGCCGATCTCTTTCTCACGCTCGGTTCTGCTAGTTCTGCCCGGATAAAGGACATAACGTTCGTCAATATTCTTCCAATCACCGATACTTACATCTCCCTTGCCGGCTACGGCATAACTAATAAAATGACCGGGAATCACAGAGGTAGAGACCTCTAAAGAGTAACCGGCGATCAAAATGGGAACCTCTACTTTCTTAGCCCGGATTCGTTCCACGATCTTTCCTGCTAAGATCTTCACTTTCTCCCTTTGCTCCTCTGCGGTCAGCAATTGCTCCTTCCCGTCGGAGGATTTAATTGCCGATGGTACAGCGAGACTAATGGCAATACCCGCTAACTCTTTACTATCCATTTTAAGGTAATCATGTTCAAGAATATGAATTAATTGGTTAGGTCCATTTTCAGGGTTAAGTCCGAGGCGATTCTTTTCGGCATGATACCTGCCCAGCCAATCCTCAACATCATCCGATGAGATCACTTGACCCTCCTGAAAAAGGTATTTGTCAGGATCAAACTGAGACTGTGCCAATTCCAAAAGCCCAAGTTCTATTCGCGTTAAGTCGAGGCGATGACTTACATCATAATTGGAATTGGTTGTAGCGGTCGTCCCCTTTGTTTGGCTTGCCAAGTATGGAAGTGAGGTTCGATACGTCACTTCACCACTTGGAATGTCAAACGTGACGATATTGTTTACAACCTCTTCATGGGGCTCTTCACGTGCGGGCATCAGAGGCAGGCATCCGCTCAACATGAAGCATATGGATACGAATAATATAAAGGCCTTTATCGTTTTCATCTATTAACCACCTAATTATGACTCTCAAAACTTTCTTGCCCATTATATCATTAGTAACGCTTATAAGTGAACCACCTCCGCCTATGCTTTGCAAAAATGAGGATCGCTAAAATGAGAGAGGCTAGCCATGATGTTTAACCACAATTAATAAGGTTGGAGAGATTTCGTGCACAGATGAATCGAGACATCGCTCAAGCTGAAAGGCCACCTCATGCATCTCCTCTTCGGTATCACAGATAAAGATCGGGGCACCACCGCCAATTCTCTCTTTTGTAGTGGTAATGACCGCTAGAATCCGTTCTTCCAACATTCAACACCCTTTCATCCACTGAAATGCATTCCTCAGTTTATTGCGATAACCGCTCTATCCCCGATATGCTTCACTTGGCAAGCGGACTGCACTTTCCAGAACGGGAACCTGTTTTAGCACGGCGATAACTTGGTTGATCTCTCTCTCCTGCGGAAAAAGCAGTAAACCAAGGCTCCCATCATTCAGATTGCGTTTGGATAGCGGAACGAGCATAGGTTCACCGGTATCGCGATAGACGCCAAGAATATTGGAAACGTCATGAAGCATCGCTTGGCGTTGCCCGAGATTGGCTAAGGTTACATTCGCATTGGCATTCTTCGGCCTTACGATGATTCCGACCGCTCTCTCCTCGATGACCTTTCGATCTGCTTTTAACCCTACATTCATAATGAAAATATTGTCCACATATATGCCGGACCCCTCTATGCGCACTCTGCCTTCCTCAATGTCAGCGATATGGGAGATGGTTTTGCCGGACATATTGATTTTATCGAGAAAGAGCAGCAGAATCCCGACCGCTATTCCCCACCAGATATTCGCAAGGGCCGAGACCAGCGTCGTGATGATGGAAGTAAACATGACAAGATAGTTACGGCCTTCAAACGCGCGGGCAGAGCCTTCGATATAAGCAGCCCCGCGCGGTACAAGTTCCATCTTATCCAGTTCCTGCAAAGTGTTTCGCTCCATGTTGCGCACATCGCGGAACTGTTGAGCGGCTAATCCTAAGAAAGTGACTGCTGACCAATCCTTGGCCATCACGGCCGGAACGGCTGCCGAACCAATAAAGGCAGCAATAAATCCAAGCGCGATATGAATAATTCTCCCATGCGGATAGGTGGGATATTGACGGTAATCGGTCCGCAGCATAAAGAGCCTGGCAATCGTTCCAAACAGAATGCCCAGAATGACGGGTAATATAATCAGATCTTTGTCCAAATCGATTCCCCCTGCAACAATTCTATCCCTATCTATGATTGCCCAGGTATAGCAAATCATGCGCCTTCTATCTATAGGCATGAAAGAATTTTATATAGACTCGCAGGTTCACGGAACCGATTTTGCATTCTGCCAAAATCATGAATATTTCTCAGGAAATATTCTCTCCATTCTGACAACATCTTCTAAAAGCAACCAGCAATCTTGGCTGCAGACCCATCCGACGAGTGAGTTTCGACAACGGACCGTTTTGTAAAGAAATCGCGCCAAACTTTCAAAACCGCAGCTAAATGCAAGAATTCGCGGTGAGATTCACCCATGACGGGAAACCTGAGTACTTATAAGTAATGATTGAAGCAAAAAGGGGTAAGAAAATGACAAGAACAATCTGGGGTGTAGATTCGGCGAGCGCGGTTACAAATCAGCTTTTGCAGTGTGTACTCACCAATTACGGACATCCTAAATACTGGGGAAGATACTTAAAAACGGTCCCAAATGCTGCGGATGGATTGACAATAAGTGAAATCTCCCTGCTGCACCAAAATGGAATAAAAATCATGCCGATCTACAGTGACTTTATGGAAGCAACAGGATATTCCAGGGGGCAAATTGTTGCACGAAATGCGATTTTCCATGCTTCACGTTTAAGGTTTCCTAAAAATGTAGTTCTCTTTGCCAATGTTGAACACTTCTTCAAAGTAGACGAGGCGTGGATTCGCGGATGGGTCGATGCGATTTTCCCGAGCGGCTACAGGCCCGGATTTTATCACAACCCTGTAAAAGGAAATTTCAGCCATGCCTATTGTATTGCCTCATCCAATCATGAGCGTGTGATGCAACAAGCGATTCTCTGGAGCTCAGAGCCTGAACCGGGTGCCACGAAAGAACGGGAGGCCCCTGCCTTTAATCCTTCCAAGCCACCTTGTGAAGCAAATGTTTGGGGATGGCAATATGGCAGAGATGCGGCGAACTGTCCGATTGATACCAATCTGATTACACAACCGTTATATAATCTGCTCTACTAAGCAAAAATTCACATCTACCAATTAATGTTATCTATAAGTTTAGTAATATGTGTTATCAGCTCATTCTTTTTCCCTTTTTTATAAACAACCGAGAAATTACAATACCATATTGGTATGTTTTCAACATGCAACCATTTCACTTTTTCTGTTTCCAGTTCTTTTTTTACGGTGATTTTGGGGAGAAACCCCACATAGTTATGATTCATTATCAAATGCTTTGCTAAAGCCACCGGAGCAATTCTTCTCAGTTGATTACTTTTAATTGAGTGATCTTCTAACACTTGTTCCAGTTCTATAAAACCCTTCCCCCAAGAATAGAGAGCGATATTTTGTTCCCTCAAGTCTGCTATGGATATCGATTCTAGTTTTGCTAACTGATGGTCTATGGGTACAACGAAGATTATTGGATCGCGATGAAAAATTTTACTTTCAAGACCGCTTTGTACAAATCTTTCTACTATAAAACCTAAATCGAGAGTGTCATCCATTACCATTTGAAGTATATCCCGGGAGTGATAATGAAAAAAATCAAATTTTGCCTCTTTAACATGAAGAAATGGGAGTATTTTTTCAAAAATATATTCGGAATAGGATGCTGGAGCCGCGATCTTTAGATATGTTGTTTCATTTTGAGCCATCTCAATTCCTTCAGATATGAGTTGTAAACACCTTCTGGCATACTGTTCAAAAACTTGACCTTGAGCAGTCAATTTTACCCCTTTTGTAGAACGGGTAAAAAGCTTCATATTCAATTCACTTTCTAACTCTCTTATTTTTTTGCTTACAGATGGCTGACTCATATGTAAAGCTGCTGCAGCTTTGCTAAAGCTATTGGTATTTGCGACTTCTATCAGACATTTTATATCTAAGAGATCCATAATTATTCCACCTTGTAATAAAGTTTATGTTTATTATTATACTTCATAATATTTTAATTAATGAGATAATTATAACGAAAGGAGGAATCAGTCATGGTTACCAATATCTTTAAGCAATTCGACAAAAAAATTTTAATTCTTCTCTTGGGTATTCTTATAACAAACATAAGCACTTTTATGCTTATGCCTTTTCTTGCGATTTACATGAGTACTGTATTAGAATATGGGGCTCCCTCTATTGGAGTTGCTTTAACGGTGCTAGTCGTGAGTCAAAAGGGATTTACTTTTATAGGTGGGTTAGTATCGGATCGTTTTGGAATGAAGAAAATAGTTCTGCTGGGGCTAATCATTAGAAGCATCGGATTTTTTATTTTTACAATCTCCAATTCTTATCTCATAATCATAATCGCTTCATTTTTTGTAGGCATAGGAGGTTCCTTCTTTTCCCCTGGTTTAAGTGCATTTATCGCTACGATTTCAGATTCCAAACGCGCCCAAGCGTTTGCCCTTAGAGGTACGGTTATAAATATTGCATCAACGGTCGGTCCTTTATTAGGGGCATTCTTATATCAGGTTTCATTCTTCATCATTTTTTGCTCAGCAGTAATTGCACATCTTATTTTCGCAGCACTGGTAGGTCTGTTTATTAAAGAGATTCCTCAAAAAAAGAATGAAGATAGCGTAGGTAAGCAGTTCAGCAATATTTTATCTGATCAAAAACTGATTCTATTTAGTTTGCTCATTAGTGGGTTTTGGTTTCTGCAATCTCAATTCTCTTTAACGATACCTCTATATTTGGAAGATCATTTTGGACGCGGCGATCTAATTGGGAGTTTATTCGCCACTAGCGGAATCATTGTGATTCTTTTTCAGTATAAGATCATCAATTCAATGATTCACAAGTTTAAAAAAGAAAACATCCTCATGATTGGCATTTTCCTGATGGCATGCTCATTTTTGATATTAGCTGCTCTGAATCACATTTTTTCCTTATTTATTTTTATCATCCCGTTCACTTTAGGAGGCATATTAGTCGCTCCCTTGATAGAAGATATAGTTTCAGATCTTGCTCCACAAGGAAATGTAGCCAGTTATCTAGGATTTGTCCAATTAGGATGGGCGCTAGGCGGAATGCTGGGAAATATTTTAGGCGGGACTATCTATCAATTTTATAAGAATAGTCATTTATATTTTGCTAATTGGTTACTCTTTTTTGGTATAGGATTAGTTACAGTATTATTCTTTACTACTCTTGTAAATTCAACACGTAAGTGGTGAAAATGGGCATACTCGCATTCGCCTTACAAATTCTCCTAATCTATTAATGCTTTTAGGCTCATACGACATATGTCGGCAAACCAAAAATATTAATATAATTCCAAAATTTTGGTTGACCATTATTTTCTAGCAATGTATATTGGAACTACAACATCTTAATAGGGTTTAGAAAGCGAAGGGAAAGCACCCGATATTTCAATGTTTGTAAAGTTATTGCAACCTCTTGGAATAGATCGAATTAATGAGGAGGTTTAAAACGTGAAAAAAATTATACCGATTGGTTTAAACCTCCTCATTTTCATCTTCATCTATTTACTCCTTAAGTGTATATTTAGACTAATCAACCCCCCCATCGGTGGTTTAACAAACATTACCTTCCTATTTCTTTTAATATTTTTTTGTGTACCTGTGTCAACAATCGTTACCTCTTATCTTATAAAAAAATTACAAGAAAATGACTAAAACGAATCTAGCTTTACGCTATTTTCTAGCAATCTATAATGTAACTACAACAAGCAGGTGCATAGCCCTCTTTGAATTGCTATTTTTTTCTCTCGTTCATTCTTTCCGTAACAGCCGCCACAATATCTTTCGCCGTTAATTGATAATACTCTTTTAAATAATCCACTTTTCCCACTTGACCAAATTGTTCGCGGACACCGATTCTGTAGATGGGGACCGGATAGGTTTCCGCCAAGGTTTCCGCTGCGGCGCTTCCCAGGCCGCCGATCACATTATGGTTTTCCGCTGTGATCACCAGGCCCGTTTTTTCCGCTGCATATCTCAGCAAGTCCCGATCAATCGGTTTTATCGAGTACATATCGATCACCATGGCTTCAATTCCTTGGCTGGAAAGGATATGAGCGGCGGTAAGGGCTTCTGCCACCATGATGCCGGATGCAACAATGGCCACATCGGTTCCTTCCCTCAATAGCTTCCCTTTTCCTTTTGGAAACTGTTCAGAAGGATGATAGAGTTGAATCGCTTTTTTCCGTATTGTGCGGATATAATGGATGCCGTAATCCTGGTGGCTTTGCATGAGTAGCGCTTTTAGCATCGTGCTGTCGCTGGCTTCATAGACGGTTGCATCCGGGATGAGACGGACAAGCCCCAAATCCTCAAACGCCATGTGGGTTCCGCCGTTATGCTCTGCTGTTACCCCCGCATCCGAACCGATGATTTTTACATTTAATCGCGCATAGGCGCAGGATACAAAGAGCTGATCGAAAGCACGCCTGGTTGCGAATTGTGCAAAGGTGTGGACAAAAGGAATTTTGCCAGTTAATGAAAAGCCAGCCGCCACACCCATCATATGGGCTTCCATAATTCCGCAGTTGATGATTTGATTGGGGATGAGCGGTTGAATTTTGTTGGTTGAGATAGAGCTCATTAAATCGGCTTCCAATGCTACAACGCGCGGGTCTTTCTGTGCAAGCTCCAAAATGGTTTCGGCATAGACTTGCCGCATTTCTTTTTCCTCTAGCTCCATTGGCAAGGATATTAGGTTCATAGGCTCACTTCCTCTAACTGACATTTCCGTTCCAATTCGCAAATGGCACGTTCAATGGCCCTCTTATCCTCTTCTGAAGGCCGTATATGATGATTATCTTCTTTCATTTCCAAGTAAGGAACGCCCTGTCCTTTTACTGTGTCTAGTATAATCGCTACGGGCTTTTCGGCTTGTTGTTTCCCTTCCTGAATTGCTTCATCAATTTCTTCCATATCTGCGCCATTTACCCGGCAGGCCCAGAACCCAAAGGAACGGAACTTCTCCACAAAATCGAGCGGATTGCAAATATCTTTAGTCCACCCATCAAGCTGCTTTTTATTATCGTCAACCAGCACAAATAGCCGATGCAGTTTATGGTGCGCGGCAAACTGGGCCGCTTCCCAGCATTGTCCTTCATTTAGCTCCCCATCTCCCACGATCGTATAGGTGTAGGATGGGATATTTGAAAGCTTGAGAGAAAGGGCAACCCCTACCGCGACAGAGATTCCTTGGCCGAGAGAACCGGTCGTCATCTCGACGCCCGGCGTTAAATTCCGATCCGGATGGGAGGGGAGCTTGGTACCGTTTTGATTTAACGTGTAGAGCAATTCATACGGAAAAAAACCTTTGGCGGCCAACGCCGCATACAGCGCTGGCCCGCCGTGACCTTTTGACAGAATGAAGCGGTCCCGATCTTCCTCATGCATACGATCCGGGTGAATATTCATCACTTTTCCATAGAGAACTGCTAAAGCTTCAACAATCGAAAGGCTGCCTCCATAATGTCCAAATCCCAAATGATAGAGCTGTTTTAATGTCCATAAGCGTATTTTATCTTGAAAGGCTTTAAGCTCGTTCATGCTTTGTTTATGCCCCCTTACACGGTTGTGCCCTTTTCAGCAGGGACATCTTTCCTTCCGCGAATGAAATAATAGAGTACCGGGATCAGGACAGCGATGACGACTCCGATGGTCACGCCGAGCGAACCAAAGGAATTGGCAATATTCCCCAATACTATTCCTGCAAGTCCAAAATCTGAATCGGAGAACGTTGTGTTGGCAAAACCTAAATCTCCTAATACCGGCATGAGGAAGACTGGCAGGAAAGTGATTAATAAACCGTTTGCAAACGAACCAATGGTTGCACCGCGGATTCCACCGGTTGCGTTTCCAAATACGCCGGCAGTTGCTCCGGTGAAGAAGTGCGGAACTACGCCCGGCAAGATAATGACCGCACCAACAGCTCCAAGTATGAACATTCCGACTATTCCGCCCAAGAAGCTGCAGAAGAATCCAATTAGCACGGCATTCGGAGCATAAGGGAATACAATGGGGCAATCAAGCGCCGGTTTTGCATTGGGTACAAGCTTCGTGGCGATTCCTTTAAAGGCTGGAACAATTTCCGCCAATACCAAGCGAACGCCTGACAGGATAATAAATACGCCGGCGGCAAATGTTACAGCTTGAATGATTGAAAAAACGATGAAGTGAGTTCCGCCGCTTAGGTTTTCCTCAATATAACTCGGACCAGCAATGATGGCCACAATGATATAAAGAAGAGCCATTGTTAAAGCAATGCTGATTGAGCTGTCCCGCAAGAAACCAAGCCCTTTGGGAAAGTTGATCTCTTCTGTAGATCGCGAATTTTTCCCTACGAGGCTGCCAACAGCTCCAGATAATGCATACCCGAGCGTGCTGAAATGTCCAAAACCGACTTGGTCATTCCCGGTTATCTTCCTCATAAATGGCTGGGCAAGGGCAGGGAAGATCGCCATAATTAAACCGAGCGCCAGGGAACCGACAAAGACTAGCTGAAAACCTTCTAATCCGGCAACGACTAGAATCACCGCAATCATACAGGCCATATATAAGGTGTGATGTCCAGTCAAGAAAATATATTTCAGATTTGTAAAACGAGCGACAAGGATGTTTGCGATCATGCCGAAAAACATGATGAGAGCGGTAGTCGATCCGTATTCCTTTAAGGCCATGGCTACAATGGCTTCGTTATTGGGAACTACCCCGTTAACGTTAAAGGCTTCCTGAAACATCTTGCCAAACGGATCTAATGAACTAACTAAGATGGAAGCTCCAGAGGCAATGACGATAAAGCCCAAGAAAGATTTTGTTGTTCCTTTGATCACATCGCTTGCCGATTTCTTTTGAATCATTAAACCAATAAATGAGATGAGTGCAATTAAAACGGCAGGCTGACTTAAAATATCCATCGTTAGCTTTAGTAATGCTTGTCCCATTGATAAACCCTCCCTTATAACAATCCGAATTGTGTTAATTTTTGCCTAAGCTTTTCCTTTAGTTCCTCTTGATCGATGATGCTTTCCAAAACAATTTTTTCACCTAAATAGCTGGCTCCTTCTGCGATGTCTTTTCCCATCACAAATAGATCGGCCATATCTTTTGTTGCTGACGCGAGATCGCAATGCTCGACCTCAACATTTTGAATACCCAACTCATTCAATACTTGCTGAATATTCATCTCTAACATAAAACTGCTTCCAAGACCTGAACCACATACAGCTAAAATCTTCATCTCTTCGACCTCCTTTAGTTCTTAGGTGAAAACGGATAAGAAGGAATAGAAATCGTTTTTTTACTATGGATCACCCTCCTTTTCAGCCATTTGATCTATAGATGCCTATCGCAGGATTAAATCGTGGAATAGGCGTTGATCAGCGATAACACTTCCTCTTTATGTTTTGCATGAAACAGTTGTTGTAAGCTTTCTTTATTGCTCAGGAGCTTTGTGATCTGGGCCAAAGCTTTTAAATGAGTTGTACTATCAATTGCCGCCAAGCAGATAAAGATTTTCACCCTGTTTTTTTCATCATTTAATAGATAAGTTGGTTCTTCAAGTTTTAGGAAGCTCATACCTAACCTTTGTACACGGTTTTCAGGCCGCGCATGAGGAATGGCGATCTCCGGATGAATAATAATATACGGACCCAGTTTCTCTACATTTTCAATCATGGCTTCGATATAACTTTGCTGAATGGAATCTGCTAACAATAATGGTTCGGCAGCCTTTGCAATCGCTTCTTTCCAGTCTTCAATGCTCTCTGCAAACTGGATCGTATCTTCTGTCAAAAGTTCATTTAACACTGGTTGATTCCCCCTACTTTCAGTTCTGCCTGGATGACCATACAACTCGATAGTGATTGCTTCTTTTAGCTTTTTGGAGTCTTTGATCTCGGCATATTTATCGATAATTTTTAAAAGTTTTTCTGGCGTTGGATACGGTGTTGAATGGGCAAACAATTGTTGAGTGACAGAATGATGAAGGAGCTTTTTGTCCATCTCATTCATGATCGGTTTTACGAAAAAGAGCGGTTTGCTCGTTTGAATCGGGATGGTTGAAAAGACGATATCGTACTCCTGTTCATCTATATTGGAAAATTGATCGGCTGAAACTGACGAAGACCAAAGAAAATTTGGAAACAAGGATCGCAACTGGGTTTCGATCATTAAGCTCGAGCTGACTCCATTCGGGCACACAATGATGGCCTGGAACTGTTTTTTGTCCTCGATATGGTTCTGTTCTAACAGCGCCCCAAAATGGAGGGTCAAAAATCCGATTTCATCTTCGGGTATTTCAATGTTCAGCATCTCTTGAATCGGTTTCATAACCTCTTGTACAAAATGAAATAGAGTCTCATGCTCCTGCTTGATTTCATGGAGCAAGGGATTTGTAATCGGGATTTTATAAAGCATCCGGAAATATGCCGGTTTAAAATGCCGAAACAGCGACTCAATCGCCTTTCCTTTATCTTTCAGTTGAAAGCAGGCATATCTTTCAAAATCGTTGATGATTTTTTCCGTCATAATGGTTAAAAGTTCAGTAGATGAAGGAGATAGCTCCCCCTGTGTAATCCCAAGAAGCTGAATGGTTAAAAAGGCAAGTTCTTCTGGCAGTGTGCTTTCATTAAATTCCTGTTGAATCGCTCGGGCCACTTCGTACATGTTATGCTTTTTCAAAAATTCCTTTGTATCGGAATGAATCTGTACCCATTTTTGATTCCTTTGGCGAATATGAATCATTTGGAGCAGATAAATGAATTCAAACATCCGTTCTTCGATGAAAGTTAAATGGAAGCGGCGTTCCATTTCTTTAATTTTTGCTTTATATAATTGAAACTGATCTTGGTAGTCCTGTTGCATGAAAAGATATTGCAATATGTCGTATTTGCGGGGATGGGAAGAAAATATGGAGATGCATTTCAGAATCAAATTCCGTTTATCTTCCTCTGATCCCTTGAGATGAAATCCTTTTTCGCGCGTATATTGAATCTTGACACGGAACTTTTCCCCAAACTCATTGGCGCGTTTTACATCGGTTGTAGCCGTATTCTTGCTGACATGCAGCAAAGATTGGTAATGGGCATTGGAAACTGCTTCGTGCCGAATAAAGGTGTAAAGGAATAATAACAGGATTCGCTCATTTTCATCGAAGTGAAAATTTTTAATAAACGCTTTGGCCTGATAATTCTTCCAAAAATCAATAACTTCCTTAGGAATCGTTAAAGCGGTATGCTTGGTTTCGATTTCCGGAATCCCCTGCTGCCTCAGCCAATAGTTTATTTTCTCTAAATGATAAAAAAATTGTCTGGCTGACATATTTCGAGTTTCTATAAAAATCGGATATGATTTTGGCCGAGTCGACATCAACAAATGAAACGTATGAAAGCTTTTCTTCTCAAGCATCTGGAAGAGCCTCCTTTACTATGATTATAGTTGAAAGCGTTTACTTTTTGTCGGATGATTAAGCACAATCTTTGTTATTTTGGAATCATAGGATTGGGATTGTGTGAGGCATATGCAGGGGTATAAAGAAAACCCACAGCACTCCATACTGTGGGTTCTTGATGTGACAAGGGCTAGAAATGAATATATCCATATCCCATTGCGGGTACCAGAATTATGAGGAGAATAAAGAGAATCCAAAATGGCAGCACAGGCTCCCTGCGCTTTGTTCTCCCTAGCAGCATCTCCATCACGCCGATTAAGAGAATCGCCAACAATCCCTTGATCATGTAAAAGAGCGGGAAATGAATATAGAAGAGCATACCTATACCCGAGCCAAGCATAACCAGATAGGAGATCCGCAAGAGCACAGGTGAAATCTTTTGCTTGGGAAGAAAGATGCTGAGCAGAAATAACAGCACCATCACTCCCCACATCATATGCATCTTGAGTAAAATATCCAATGTAAACTCCTCCTCATCCATTACTTTAAATGGGCTAAGACAACATCTTCAAGAATTCCGCTTCATCATCAATAATTTCAATGCCTAACTCTTGCGCTTTCTTCAATTTGGAACCTGCCTTTGCACCAGCGATTAAGAGGTCGGTGTTTTTGGTGACGCTCCCGGCCACCTTGCCGCCGAGTGCTTCAATTCGCTTCGATGCCTCGTCACGGCTCATGCTCGTAAGCGTTCCCGTGATCACCACCGTTTTTCCCTTGAACGGATTCTCCCTGATTTCGGAGATATCCTGCACTTCCTCAGGCAACGGAGTTACGCCTAACTCCAGCATGGTACGGATGCTTTTCTGTACCCTTTCAGATTGGAAGAAATGCCGGATCGAAGCGGCGACCACTCCGCCAATACCTTCAATTTGCATCAATTCTTCCGGAGTGGCTTTCATCAAATTATCCAAGGTTTTAAAAGTTCTGGCCAGATCCTTGGCCGTCTCTTTTCCTACATTATGAATCCCGAGCGCATAGATAAATCTGCCCAGACTGACTCGCTTGCTGCCTTCAATCGCCGCAAGCAGGTTCTCCGCTTTCTTTTTGCCAAACCGCTCCAAGCCAATCAATTGATCGAATGTGAGTGAGTAGAGATCGGCCAGATCGCTTATCCCCAAATCATCGATCAACTGCTCAGCCGTCTTCTCGCTAAATCCTTCAATATCCATCGCGTCACGGGAGGCAAAATGGGCGATCAGACGGACCAATTGCGGTTTGCAGCTTAGGGAGTTTGGACAGATAAGATGGATGCCATCCCATTCCAGCTCGGTTCCGCATGCGGGACAATGGGTGGGAGGGATGATCTTACTCTCCTCATTTTGTTCCGCTTCCTCTTCCGGCACCGCCAGGCTTAGAATCTGCGGAATCACATCATTGCTTCTGCGCAATCTCACCAGCTTGCCGATGGCATACTCAAGTCCTTTACGGCGAATGTCGTCGATGTTGTTCAGCGTGGCATTCTGTACCGTTACCCCTGCAACCTGCACCGGTTCCAGCTTGGCTGCAGGCGTTAAAACTCCGGTTCGGCCCACATTCCATATTACGTCGATGAGACGGGTCGTAACCTCAACCGCAGGAAACTTCCAGGCCACTGCCCAGCGGGGGAATTTCGCCGTATAACCCAATGCCTCACGAATAGGGATCTCGTTGATCTTAATCACAAGCCCGTCAATATCGTAATCGAGTTGTCCCCTTACCTTCTCAAATGAAGCAATCTCCTCTTTTAATTCCTCCAGAGAGGAGAAGACCTTCAGATATGGATTCACCTTCATCTTTTGGGACTTAAGGAAGCTGATCATCTCCGTATGGGTGGCAAAGCTTCGATGACTTGAGTAATTTACATGATAGAAAAATGCGTCGATCTTCCGTTTGCGCACCTGGTCATTGTTGAAGTTGCGCAATGCGCCGGCAACGCCGTTTCGCGCATTGGCCAGCGGTATCTCATGCTGTTCATTGTATGTCTTAAGTGCAGAGAGCGGCATAATGGCTTCGCCCTGAAATTCATACGTACCCGTCTGATCCGCAATGGAAAGCGGAATGGTCGGTATCACACGGACAGTATCATAGATCATCTCTCCGACAACACCGTTTCCGCGCGTTGTCGCTTTGGTCAGAATCCCATTCTCATAGGTAAGATTGATGGTGAGCCCGTCAAATTTTTGTTCCAATACCAGAGTGGGCCGCTCTGGCAAGCTGGTGCCATGTTCGCGGTTATACTCTTGAACTAAGCGGACCGTCCGCTGATACCATTCATCAAGCTCTCCAAAGTTCTGCGCTTTATCCAAACTCCACAATGGATTCAGATGCTGGTGCGGCGGGAACTTGCTCAGCGTCTCCCCGCCTACCTTTCGCGTCGGAGAATCGGGCAAGACCTCCCCCAATTCTTTCTCCAGTTTCACCAGCTCGTCATAAAGCGCATCATACACATGATCGGGAACTGTTGGCTCAGCCAAGGTATAATATTCGTAATTATACTGGTTGAGGAGTTCCACCAACTCACGCATTCTTTCTGCCTTATTCATCGAAAGCCTCCTTTCGCAAAAATTTACACTTTCTCCACGGGTGCATAGGCTGCCAGCAATTTCTTAATGCCGATTGGCGCAGGGAAAGCGATCGTTAACTCCAGACTATCTCCTTCGCCTTTAAGAGCGACTACGGTTCCTACTCCCCATTTGCGATGGTTCGCCTTATCCCCTACATTCCAGCCAATCTTCTCAGCGCCTGAACCGGTTGGAGCGGTGATGCGCATCGGTGAAGTAACCCTGTTCGATCCTCGATTTTCTTCGTAATTCTGGGATACGCCCCTATACCCTCCCGGATTTTCTTCTTCCATTGTATCCACAGGGATCTCCTTAAGAAAACGAGAAGGCATATTCATATTGGTGCGACCGAAGAGCGTGCGCATGCTGGCATAGGTGAAATAGAGCTGCTTTTTCGCGCGCGTAATCCCCACATAGCAGAGACGCCTTTCCTCTTCCATCTCTTCTTCATCGATCGCTGCCCTGCTATGCGGGAATATGCCTTCCTCCATTCCCGGGATAAAAACAAGCGGAAACTCAAGACCTTTCGCGCTGTGCAATGTCATGAGGACGATAGCATTCCCTTGCTCCTCCTCATCATCCAGCGCATCTATATCGGAGATTAAGGCCAGATCGGTAAGAAACGCGACCAGCGATTTATCTTCATTATTCTGTTCAAATGATTGCGTCACCGATAGAAACTCCTCGATGTTTTCCAATCGTGATTCTGCCTCCAGGCCGCCTTCGGCTTGCAATTCCCGGCGATAGCCCGTCCGGGCAATCATCTCTTCTGTCAGTTCAGTGACGGATAAGTATTCCACCATCTGGGACAGATCTTTAATCAGATCCCTGAATTCACGGACCTTGGCCGAGAAACGCGATGTGAGAATCTCATCGATCCGGGATAAGGCCGCAAACATGGAGATCCCTTCCCGCGCAGCAAAATCGGCGATTTTATCCAGGGTTCCATCACCGATGCCGCGCTTCGGGACATTGATGATTCTGGTCAAGCTAAGATCATCATCCGGATTGGCAATTAAACGGAGATAAGCGAGGATATCTTTGATCTCCTTCCGTTCATAGAATTTGATTCCCCCTACGATTTGGTAAGGGATATTTGACTTGATAAAGACCTCCTCCAAGACGCGCGATTGCGCATTCGTACGGTAGAGAATGGCCATATCCCTGTATTTATACCCCTGCTCCAGCCATTTCTTAATCTCTCCGGCAATATAGAACGCCTCTTCCTGTTCAGATGCAGCGCGGAAGACTTTAATCTTCCCGCCTTCTTCATTATCCGTCCAGAGCTCTTTTGGTTTACGGGAAGCATTATTCTTAATCACTTCATTGGCTGCTTTCAAGATTATTTTGGTCGAACGGTAGTTTTGCTCCAGTTTAATCACCTTGGCATCCGGATAATCCTCCTCAAAATTGAGGATATTGCTGATATCGGCACCTCTAAACCGATAGATGGACTGATCGCCATCCCCCACCACACAGAGATTGCGGTGGCGGTCGGCCAGCATCTGCACCAGCATATATTGGGCACGATTGGTATCTTGGTATTCATCGACGTGGATGTAGCGGAATTTATTTTGATAGAAATGAAGCACATCCGGAACCTGCCGGAAGAGATCGATCGTCTTCATGATCAGATCATCAAAATCAAGCGAGTTGTTGGCTCTCAGCTTCTTCTCATAGGCCTGATACACTTTTAAAACAACCTGTTCAAAGCGATCACTGCTGCTCACCAACCTCTCATAATCGCTCGGAGTTTTAAGCTCATTTTTAAGAGTGCTGATTACACTGCGAACAGCGCGGGGTTCAAAATGTTTGGGATCGATATTTAACTCCTTGTAACATGCCTTAATCACCGTTAGCGTATCGGACGAATCCAAAATCGTAAAGTTGCGCGAGATGCCAATCCGTTCAATATCTCTGCGCAAAATCCGCACACACATGGAATGGAAAGTGGAGATCCAGATCTCCTCAGATTGAATTCCAACCAGCTTGCCGATCCGTTCTTTCATCTCGCGCGCTGCCTTGTTGGTAAAGGTGATAGCCAGGATGCTCCAGGGCGCCGCACCTTGCTCCAAGAGATATGCTACACGGTGGGTAAGCACACGCGTTTTGCCGCTTCCTGCACCCGCGACAATCAGTACAGGCCCTTCCGTAGTTAAAACCGCCTCTTTTTGCATCGGGTTTAGACCTTGAAGCAGGGAATTATTTTCAGATAAAAGATTCATAATCTCCTCCAAAAAACGAACATGTATTCCTGTATATTCTAGCATATATCCGCAAATCAGCAAATGAAGTCATCGCAAATCGTTGCCAGAGCGAGCTCAAAATTTTCGTAAATCACGTTGCCCACAATGATCGTCTCTGCATACCTGGACATTTCGCGCGCTTTGGCTTCACTATTTATGCCGCCTCCGTAGATTAAGGAGGCATTTCGAATCGCATGTTTCAACTTGCGCAATAAAAGCGGATCGCCATATCTGCCGCTGTACTCGATATAAATGTACGGGAGTTTCAGCATCTGATCGGCCAGTCTCGCATAAGCAAGGATATCCTCATACGAGAGGGAAGTTTTTGCCTCCGTGATCGAAGCGACTTTTGACCGCTCATTCAGGATAATATATCCCTCTACCTGACATTTGGACCAATCGATCATATTTCCAAATTGTTTGATCGCCTGTTGATGAACCTGAAAAATCCATTGCGGATTGCCCGCATTTAAAACCAGAGGGATCAAATAGCCGTCAAATCCGGAAAGAATGGCGTCCGCATGAGAGATTTCCTGATAGATCGGCTTATCGTAACGCCGCAATCTTTCATATAGAAACTTTGTATTCTCATAGGTAATTCCATCCGTACCACCTACGATGATGCCATGGGTACCAGAGGTACAGAGTTGTTCCAACTGCCCTTCTGCGATTGGGCGCGCAGGATCCAATTTAAATAGATGTCTCTTTCCTGAAAGCACAAGATTTCCCCTCCTATCCGGCACCATCTAACCATCATTTTACCCTAAAAAAAGTGCGATTCCAAATGAATAAGGGAGCCTTCGCTCCCTATAAAACTTTTACATTCTTATACGTTATAATTCCTATCGATCTAAAAATACTGCAAATGATGCGGACTAGCTGTTATTCTCCTTAATTCTGTCCAAAACCATTTGATAACCGTCGTTGCCAAAGTGCAGGCAACGTTTTACCCGGGAGATCGTAGCGGTACTTGCCCCCGTACTTTCCTCAATCTGATTATACGTCTTTCCTTCCCGAAGCATGCGGGCAACTTCTAATCTTTGTGCAAGCGATTTCAATTCATTGATCGTGCACAGGTCATCGAAGAACAGATAACATTCTTCGCGATTCTTCAAAGAGAGAATCGCGTCAAATAACTGGTCAACCCCAAATTCTTTTAACTTATCCAGCCTCAACATGCTCACTCCCAATCCATTCATTTCTACGCTTCATTATAAGATTTTTCTTTATGTTTGTAAAACGTTAATATGTCTAAGCATTAGATTATTGATAGGAAACTCCATTTAGATCTTGAACGATATTCACCCATGTTTTACCCGGATATAGCTTCATCTGCTCCCCATCCTTGAAAGCCTGGATCACGCCGTCAACATTTTTCCAGGTGACATCAATCACCTTCCCCCTTTGGAAGAGATAACCGTTTCCGCCAGAAGCAAGGTCGATCGACAACCGGCCTTCCGAATCCAAAACTTTATGTTTGGTTTCAATCACCAGAAGATTGGTGGCGGTTAACGTTTCACCGGTAATTAAGTCGGTATGCGGCTTTTCATTAATGCTCCGCTGATAAAGCTTGCTCCCAGAGTCATAGGTATACCCCACTTTATAGGAAGCATTATATTTGATCGTAATGTCAGCAGCCGGATTGCCTGTCATCTCCTCAGACTTATCCTTGAAGAGAAACTGGGGTATCTTTCCTTCTTCATTATACTTTAGCCGATTCGCCACTTCCTTAATATATTCGAAGTTGGTATACATGTTATGCGGGGCTTTGCGGGACTTGTCCCGCCAAAAATATTGCGGTTTATTATCCCAGAAGAGCCCGTTTACACTCGGTTTCTTCTCTTTTGTAATGATCGATTGCGCCTCAGGACTCCAACCTGCATGGACCAGCAAGGCGTCAAAGCCCTCTGCAAGGCGAATAAAATATGTACGGATGCTTCTTACCGGACCTACATTCTCCGGATGTTCACTCTGATAAAAAGCGGCAAAGCGGGTAATCCCTCCCTCTGCAAGCACTTCATAAACCATATCGGCTTTATTTAACCCCGATTGCGGACGCGCCTGAGGATGGTTCTCAATGATCACCATTGTGATGCGCGGATCATAAGGAGTATTGCTGCCTATTCCGGTTAAGGGCGCGGTATAGGGAAATTGTATTCCTATCTTGGCAATGTGATCTTCCGTTTCCTGCTCAGGTACAGGTTCCTGCGCGTTTTCTGAACGTTCCTTGCTGCATGCAGCACCTATGGATAAGAGAAGAAGAACAAACATTGCTAAAAGCCATTTTTTCATCTCTTCGCCGCCTTTCACCATGTCTGTCTGTTAAGAATTCGCGTAAAAATGCCAATTTCCTGCTTTCTATCAGCAGCTCTTTAGAATTTCCGAAATAACAAATAATCCCCTTGCGGGTATCTGGCAAGGGGAGAACAAGGCGGATCATCAACGGTATAGTTGCTGCATGCGGTCTTGATCTTTCTCCTTTTGAAACCAGGTTTGATAGATCCAGACCAAGACCATAATGGCGAGTCCCATTAGGGAAAGCGTTAACTGCGGTATGACGAGCAGAATTCCACCTGCAACAAGGACCAGCCTTAAAAACAGATTCAGAGATTTCTTCCAATAACCGATCATTCCCGCACCGACACCAATCATCCCGACCAATGCGGTTACTACAGTAAGCAAAATCTCCTGCCAGTTGGTATCGACCATCAGCATCTGGGGCGAAAAGACAAAGATATAGGGAATGATGAAAGCGGCGATCGACAGTCTTGTAGACTCAACTCCGGTTCTAAGCGGATCGCTCTGCCCAATCCCCGAAGCGGCAAATGAAGCGAGCGCTACCGGCGGTGTCACATCGGCCAGAATCCCGAAGTAAAAAACAAACATGTGAGCGGATAATAATGGATATCCCAATTTAACCAATACCGGTGCGGCGATCATTGAAGTAATCACATAATTGGCCGTGGTCGGCGTTCCCATGCCCATAATGAGACAGGCGATCATCGTCATGACCAATACAAGAAATACATTTGTACCGGCTACACCGATCAAGCCATTGGCAAATTTCAGGCCAAGTCCCGTCAACACGATCACCCCTACAATCATTCCCACAGCAGCACAGGCAATCGCTACTCCCAGCGCTGAACGCGCTCCGGTCGCCAATGCTTCGATCAGACCTTTAAGAGTCAACCTTTTTTCACCCGGCTGGATCATTCCGACTGCGATCGCCGCAAACACACCGTATAACGCAGCTCTCATCGGCGTCAGCCCGATGGCCAGGAAATAGATTAATGATGCGATCGGAATCAGAAGATAAAGTTTCTTTAATACCTCTTTAACGGAAGGCAGTTCCTCTTTTTTCAATCCTCGCAAGCCCAGGCGCTTTGCCTCATAATGAACCATAATCCAGACGCCTAGGAAGAACAGGATGGCAGGAAATAAGGCTGCCTTGGCAATCTCCCAATAAGGAATGCCCGTCATCTCTGCCATTAAGAATGCTGCTGCCCCCATCACCGGCGGCATGATCTGACCACCGGTAGAAGAGGTGGCTTCTACCGCCGCTGCAAATTCCTTGCGGTAGCCAAGCCGCTTCATCAGCGGAATGGTGTAGGCTCCCGAGGTTACCACATTGGCGACAGAACTGCCGCTGATCGTACCCTGCAACGCGCTGGAAAAGATGGTGACTTTCGCAGGACCGCCAACGGCTCTTCCGGCAATCACCAACGCAAGGTCATTAAAGTAATCCCCCACGCCCGTTTTATCCAGAATGGCTCCATACAAAAGGAACAAAAAGACGAACGTAGAGGATACCGCCAGCGGTACGCCAAAGATTCCTTCCGTAGTAAAATACATATGGCCAAACAAGCGCTCGAAACTGATGCCAGCATGCTTTAAAAAACCGGGCATATACTTTCCGGCAAGCGCATAAAGCAAAAAAATGAGAACGAGAATCGAAATCGCTTTACCTACCACCCTGCGGCTCGCTTCCAGGATAAAAAGAATGGTAAGTCCGCCAACCAACAAGTCAAACCATGTATGATCTCCCGTACGATAAACAAGATCATTATAGAAAAGGATCCAATAAAGTCCCAAAAAAGCCCCGATCAGGGCAAAAGTAAAATCCCATGCCGGGATGGTATCTCTCTTTTTGCTCTTCTTGTACATGGGGTAAAGCAAAAATATTAAACAGAGCACAAAAGCTAAATGTATGGGACGCTGCTGTAAGGAGTCAAGCCCGCCTATTTGAGCGGTATAGAGTTGAAACAACGAGAATAGCAGCGCGATCAGGGTGACGAGCCCTCTTCTCCAGCCATGCAATTTGCGCACATTGGATTCAGGATCATATTTGTGCATCAGGGCCTCTACATCTTCCATACTCATCTGCTCGTTTTGCATATCACCCGCAAAATTCTTTTTATCCTTCACTCCAGAACCCCCTCCCGATATGTTTCAACAGATTCTCTTTTCGTATGGCGAAACGAATGGAAGAACCGGGCGGGCTGATCTCTTTAAGCGGAATCAGCTTTCCCCGATAAATGAGCCGATGATTGGCGACCACTTGTCCAATGCCAAGTTGAATAAAAGGCTGATGAATATCTAAATTGCTGAGAATAACTTTACCATCCTTCATTTCCATCTGCTGATTTCCTTCCGGCGCCGAAGCCAACCCGGCGCCAAATGATTCATAGATCGATGCATCGATGATCAACTCCCCCTTCCCTACGCGAATGATCTCATCTACATCGGTATAAGCAACCGAATGCGTATAGCGGATCGTAAATTTCTCCCCTGCATACGTGGGTGCGCTCCATAAAATCCGTTTTTCATCCGGTGTCATGATGACTAGAACCGGGTAATGAGGATAGAGAAAAATCAAAAGCAAAAGAGATAAAAGTATAAGGAACGCTGTAATGCCGATCCTTTTCCTCATGAAATGAGCGCAGGGAGCCCCTTTAAGCCCCCTGCGATTACCCTCCTTTGTGATCTGAACGTTTTATTTGGTGATCCCTTTTTCGTCATAGTATTTTTGCGCACCGGGATGAACAGGAACGCTGATCCCTTTTAAAGCGTTTTCAGGTTTGATCTCTTTGCCTTTGGCATGTGTGATGGAATCAAGATTTTCAAAGAGCGCTTTGGTTAAATTGTATACAAACTCTTCGCTCAGATCGCTTCGCACAGCGAGTGTTGCAAGCACGGCCACCGTCTTGGCATCTTCAGTCTGTCCCTGATATGTCTCTTTCGGAATCGTTTCGTCGATAAAGAATGGATACTGCTCCTTCAATTTGGCGATCACATCCTCATCCAAGCTGAGCACGCGTATCCCCTTAGAGACGGCGATATCCTGTACCGATGAATTGGGAATTCCCGATGTGACAAACATCGCGTCAATCAGACCGTCCTTGAAAGCGTCTGCCGAATCAGCATAGGATTTTAACTGTTCATCGATATCATCATAGGTAAGGCCTGCGGCTGCCAGAATCTGTTTGCTGTTTGCCTCATTGCCGCTGCCGGGAGCTCCCACTGAGACCTTTTTCCCCTTCAGATCATAGATCGACTCTATACCGCTGTCGGCACTTACCACCAACTGGATGATCTCTGGGTACAGGCTACCTAGGGCACTGATTCCATCCAATTTCTGATCAAAGATCTCCGTGCCATTGACGGCATAATCTAAAATATCATTTTGTGTGAAGGCTACATGCACTTCCCCTTTAGATAGATATTGCATATTCTCTTTGGAGGCCCCGGTTACTTGGGGGGTAGCAGAACTTAAACCTGCGTGATTCTGGAAGATGGTCGCAAATTCTCCGCCTAATGGATAATAAACCCCGCCGGTGCCTCCTGTTGCGATAATGATATCTGAGGGAGTATTAGCACTGCTCGGTTCTTCTGTCTGGCTGGAATCTGCCCCTCCTTCCGGTTGTGCTGATTCTCCTTCTGGTTGCGTTTCGCTTGCTCCATGATTTGCATCACCGGATTTCCCGCATGCCGCCAATGTAAAAATAAGTAGAAAAATCAACAAGATATAAAAAAAACCTTTTTTCAACCTTTGTATCCTCCTTTTGCCTTTTTGTTTATTTATATGAATATATTAATATACTTCACATCATATGTCACCCCTTTAAAACTGAATATTTTCATTTTTCTATTATTTTCTGCTTCTTTTTTATGAGGAGCTTATATTCAAGACCCTGGTGTTGCGCCTTCCTCCCGTATACAATTGCCGAAATAAAAGTCAGAACCCCTGCGCTTATTTCTGCAGGGGTTCTGAAGGCAGTATGATCTTTTGCTCTTTGATTGAAATGATCCCTTTTTCAGTGATCCGCAGTTTAGGCAGATGGGTAGAGGTAAGAAAGAGCAAACAATAAAAGGGATCATCGAAAGGATAGCCTTTTTTCTTAAGCACCTCCTGGAAGGAAGCGCACTCAGAGATCAGTTCCCGCATCGGCAATGGGCTTAATCCGCCTCCGATCGGGAGATCCAAGTGAGCCGCTACTTTGCCTTCCTCTACAATGGCGATTCCTCCCCGTTGATGGACATAAGCAAAAGCTTCCATCATATCTGCATAATTCCGTCCGATGATTAAATAATCCATGCTGACCGTATAGGTGGCGGCCAGAGCGGAAAGTTGATCGGCAAAGCCGCTTAACAATCCCCGCGAAATCCATCTTCCATGCCGATCGATTAAGGCAATATGCAATAATCCCTCCTGGTCAACATCAAGATACCCCTCTTTAACCGGAAGCATCCTATCCGTTTGCACCGTAATCACATCATTGATCAGATGCAATACCGGGAACGGTTTTCCATCCTCCCATGGAATGCGAAAATCCTCTGCTGAGACTGGCATTTCCGGTAAAACAGGTTTATACATTTGATCGTATTTGTTCCAATCAATGGTGACGGGGGACTGATAGTTCTCTTGCTCCGCCGAAGCAGAAAAGATCATTTCGCCTTCAATCATCACTTGAGACGGCGTAGGATGGTTGAGCGATGCCAAGAATAGAATATCAGCAAAACGTCCTGGGGCAATTGAGCCGATATGCTCATCCAGGCGGTAATAGGTGGCCACATTTAAAGTAGCCATCCGGTAAGCCTGAATCGGGTCCATTCCGTGCTCCAGAGCTATTGCGATCAGAGCATCCGTAAACCCCTTTTCTAAAAATGGAGGTGTTGAACCGTCTGTAGTAAACATTAAGCGTTCCCAACCATACTTTAATTCTTTAATCTCCTCCAAAAGCAGCGGCAGGTCGGGCCGAATCGATGAATGGCGGAGCGGTGCGTAGAGACCCAATCGCAAGCGCCGCAAGACTTCCTCACCTGAAATCGCTTCATGGTCACTTGTGACCCCTGCAGCAACCAGAGCATTTAAGGTTTCTTCCGATGCTCCGGGCGCATGCCCTTCAATGCGCTTCCCTGCTTGTTTTACCGCAGCCATTTTTCCGGCCAGATCATCATCGCCGTTCAGCAAATTCATCCAGTTGCTTAACTCCCCTCCCTGGATCACGGCAGGATGTCCAATCAACCTCTCGATATTGGCTAAGCTGTATCTCTTCAGCAACTCTTCCTGATCGGATTGAGACTCCAAGCGGCTCCACCAGAGAATTTTCACGGGGTGCTGCGATAGATCATCCATCAATTCGATCCATTGTTCCAAATCTAAGCGGTTAAAAAACGTCATGTTATCGGCGATATAGGTGGTAGTGCCGTGCATAAGCGCAAAATCTGCCAATGTATAGGGATGATAAAACTGAAAAGGATGAGCGTGCGGCTCAATGTATCCTGGCATAAGGATATATTCTTTCGCATCAATGATCTCGGTGTGATCATCCGCTTTGGGCTCTTTCTTGCCGACATAAGCGATGCGCTTTCCGTCAATAGCAATATGCACGGGCTCCAGTTCTCCGGTAAATAAGTTGGCCAAGCGGCCATCTTTAATCCAAACAGAGGCAGCTTTCTCCCTTCTTGAGACGGCAATCAGGCTGATGATCTCTTCCTTGCTTAACGGTTTAAAACGATTTCCCATATTTCTCCTCCTGCTTCTTTTTCTCCATCATAACATTTCTGCTTTTTTTTGGGCAGAATACCTGATACGAGAGTCTATAACAATGAGGAGGTTATCACAGATGAAAAAGAACGTGGGCAGAGTTGATGCCATACTGCGCATTACCTGCGGCTTAACCGGATTGGCTTGGTCTTCAGCCAGAATGGTGCGTCACCCCTATCGCACCTTGCCAATGATCGGAGCTTTTCTATCCGCGATGAAAGTTGCCGAAGGCATTACGCGATATTGTCCGATCCTTGACCTATTCGGCGTAAGCACCATTCCCGCGGATGAGCAGAGAAAGCGTGTAACCGCTGCAAAAAAAGAAAATTACACGGCAAGCGGTCATGATCCATCCATATAACCGATAGAATAACTCAAAGGAGGTCTGCTTTTGAGTTATTTTTTTGATTCAACTTGACTAGTCGGTCACCATTAAAGAAATTCTTGGAATGCAATGAAAACATCGCGCATAAAGATGGTGAACAGTTGACATATTCTTATTCAAGAGGATATATTAAATTTTGAGGCAAAACCACTTGACTGACCGGTCATTTGGTTCGATCATGAAACAGAAACAACCATATATTGCAGAGAGGAGTATGGAGAGACCATATGAAAGGAATCATTAACTTTTCTTTAAACAATAAGTTCGCGATATGGATTATGACCATCATTGTAACCATCGCAGGGCTATACTCCGGATTAAATATGAAACAGGAGACAATGCCCAATCTCAGTTTTCCATTCTTAAATGTAACCGTAGTTTACCCAGGTGCTGCTCCCGAAGGCGTGGTGGAGCAAGTGACGAAGCCGCTTGAACAGCGCTTAAAAAACCTGGACGGCGTCAAGAATCTCACATCCACTTCAATGGAGAATGTTGCTTCTATTATGGTGGAGTATGATTACGGCACCGATATGGACAAAGCGATCAACGAGATGCGTGAGACCATTGACAGCGTCCAGTTGCCGGAGGGAACCCAAAAACCGACCGTTTCCAAATTCAGCATCAATTCCATGCCTGTCATCTCCATAAGCGTCTCAGGCAATAAGAGTCTTGAGGAACTGACCAAGACGGTTGAAAATGAGGTCAAATCAAATTTGGAAGGTATTCCGGGTGTTGCTTTAGTTCAAGTGGCAGGCCAATATGTGAAAGAGGTAACTTTAAAATTTAATAAAGAGAAAATGGCTTCCCTTGGCTTAAATGAAGATACAGTTAAAGGAATTGTGCAAGGATCGGCTTTCAAAGTTCCACTCGGTCTCTTCGAGTTGGATAAGTCCGAAAAGGCTGTTGTGATCGACGGAAATATTACCACCCTGGAGGATCTTAAGAATATTGAAATCCCGGTAATTCCAAGCGCTGCTGGAGCACCAACGGGATCAAACCAGGCTCCGATCAATGCGAATATGGGACCATCTCCGGCTGTTGGACAAATGCCTGCACCCGGTATGGGGCAAGCTCCGGCTACCGGTGCCGCAAATGCGCCTGCCCTTGGCATTCCAACAGTAAAGCTCTCAGAGATTGCAGATCTACAAGTTGTAGGCAAAGCTGAGTCGATCTCCCGCACCAACGGCAAGGAATCAATCGGTATCCAGATCATCAAGGCAAATGATGCAAATACCGTGGAAGTTGTAAATGCGGTTAAGGATGAATTGAAAAAACTAGGAGAGCTATATAAAGACGTAGAATTTACGGTCATGATGGATCAGGGTAAACCGATCGAAGAATCGGTTGCCACCATGTTGAACAAGGCAGTTTTTGGAGCGGTCTTCGCCGTAATTATCATCCTGTTGTTCTTGCGCAATATTAGAACGACCATTATTTCCATCATCTCGATTCCGCTCTCGCTCTTGATCGGCATATTGATTCTGGATCGTTTGGGCATTACGCTGAACATCATGACTCTCGGCGCGATGACGGTAGCGATCGGACGCGTTGTAGATGACTCTATTGTAGTGATCGAGAATATTTACCGCAGAATGTCTCTCAAGAGCGAAAAATTGAGAGGAAAAGAGTTAATCCGTGAGGCAACCCGTGAGATGTTCATTCCCATCATGTCCTCTACCATTGTCACTATAGCCGTATTTCTGCCCCTTGGTTTCGTGAGCGGCATGGTTGGCGAATTGTTCATGCCTTTCGCTTTAACCATCGTATTCGCGTTGCTTGCCTCACTGCTTGTGGCTATAACGATCGTACCGATGCTGGGACATTCCATGTTCCGAAATGGGTTAAAGAACAAACAGGCCCATGAAGATAAACCGGGGAAACTGGCAGGCGCTTACCAAGCGATTCTGAATTGGTCGCTGAATCACAAGTTGATTACATTTGGCACTGCGATTCTTTTGTTGCTCGGCAGCACCTTGCTTGTTCCCGTCATTGGCGTCAGCTTCTTACCTGATCAAGAAGATAAATATGCACTGATTACCTACAGCCCTGCACCAGGGGATCGCATTGAAGATGTAGAGCAAAGAATGTTGGAAGCAGAGAAATTTATTCTGGCACAGCCGGACATTGACAAAATGCAATACTCTGTAGGAGGAGAAAATCCTTTCAGTCCCGGACCTTCTAAATCGGCGCTCTTCTACATTGAGTATAAAAAGGATACTGAAAATTACCTTGAGAAGAAAGACCAACTGATCAACCAATTAAAAGAGAAAATTCCCGTCGGCGTATGGGGCGATATGATGACCGATATGGGCGGATACGGCGGAAATAACCTCAGCCTCAGCGTATATGGCGAGAGCCTGGAGCAAATCAAGCCTGTAGTTGATCAGATTGCAGAAATCGTCAAAAATGATGATTCCTTTACTAAAGTTGAGACCAGCCTGTCAAAAACCTATGAGCAATATACCATCGTTGCTGACCAAGATCAGTTGAGCAAATTAGGTCTAACTGCGGGTCATATTGCAATGGCGCTTAATCCTGTACGTGAACGCCCTGTTCTCACGCAAGTAAAAGTGGATGATAAAACCTATTCCGTATATATTGATGCCGATACGAATCCGTTTAGCTCCATTGAAGATATCGAAAACGCCAAGTTGAAGTCGCCGCTCGGCATGGAAGTGGCCATCAAAGATGTGGCCAAGATTGAAAAAGGCACTTCACCCAATTCGATCACGCGCAACAACGGGAAAATGGTGGTTGATGTAAAAGCAAATATAACAGATACCAATGTCGCTAAAGCCTCTTCCGACCTGCAAAAAGAAATCGATAAACTTGATCTACCAAGCGGAGTGGAGGTTAAATTTGGAGGCGTGACCGAACAGATCAATGAAACCTTCACGCAGTTAGGAATTGCTATGGCCGCTGCCGTGGGTATCGTTTACTTGGTTCTGGTCATTACGTTTGGAGGCGGGCTGGCCCCATTTGCCATTCTGTTCTCTCTTCCCTTCACCGTGATCGGAGGCCTTGTGGCACTCTGGATCGCCGGGGAAACTCTAAGCGTTTCAGCCATGATGGGCGCGCTGATGCTGATCGGAATCGTAGTTACAAATGCTATCGTTTTGATCGACCGCGTAATTCACAAGGAGAAAGAAGGATTATCCACACGTCAGGCATTGCTTGAGGCTGGCGCTACACGGCTGCGTCCAATATTGATGACCGCGCTTGCCACCATTGGCGCATTGCTGCCCTTAGCCTTTGGTCTGGAAGGGGCAGGAATCATCTCCCGCGGTTTGGGTGTAACCGTAATCGGCGGTCTCATCAGTTCAACATTGCTCACGCTTGTGATTGTGCCTATCGTATATGAATTCTTGATGAAGTTCCGCAGAAAAAAAGCAGAAGAGATAAATGCGTGATTTCTCCCGTCTTTTAGCCGGGAATCCGCGCGGTAAGTTTAGCGAAATGCCTGTCTCTATAGGCGGCATTTCAGAGGGAAGTGAGGTGAAACAACAATGAACCCCAAAAAACAGCAGATTATTGAAACAGCGATTCGATTCTTTGCTCAGAAGGGTTATCATGCCACCTCTATACAGGAGATCGTGGATGAGCTTGGAATTGCCAAGGGTTCGCTCTACCTCCACTTCAAATCAAAAGAGGATTTGCTGCTTTCCATATACAAATACTATGTTGATCTATTTCTGTCTAAGATGTACGGCTCAGACGAGGAGGAAGGCCTCTCTCCTAAGGAGAGGCTTTCCAAAAAAGTATTGGAACAGTTTAAATTTCTGATTGAACATCGGGATTTTCTGATTATGCAAATGCAGGATAATCCAATTCCGATCAATCGTGAATTAAAAGAGATTCTGTTTGACTTTAGAGCCAAAATCATGTATTGGCAGCAAAAACAGATCATTAGCATTTACGGTGAAGAAGCCAAGCCTTATTCACTCGATGGAAGTACTATGTTTACTTCAATGGTGCAATCCTACTTGAGTTATATCATGTTCGATGGACAAAATTTTGATCTTGAAGAGTTATCCAATTTTATCGTGGATCGTTTAGACGATGTCATGACCGGTATGATGTCCAAGAAGCCCATTCCCATTCTGAAAGAACAAATGTTGAACGAATATCTCGATATAAGAGAAAAAACGCTAAAGAATTATGGTATTCTTCAAGAAATCCACGAGATGCGGAACATTGTATCTCAGTTGGAACAGGATTACAATGATCTAACACTGCTTGAGGAAGTTCTCTCTACCCTCACCATTCTTGAAGAAGAATTCAAGAAGGAAAATCCTAAACAGCTTATCATAAAAGGAATGCTTGTCTATTTGAAAGGTTTAAACATCCCGGAACTGAATCAATATCTAGCAAGGATTCAAGCAAAAATGGATACATTTTGATCACTACAATGACCACATTGGTGATGAAAAAGACGAACCGCACATGAGAGCAATTTGCATTTCCCCATCCGCCAGGTTCGTCTTTTTCCTTTCTCCAAAGTCCCATTGCGAACATTACATTACTTCCAACTACTCATGATTTTTTAGTATTCCACAGGATATCATGAATCTCCTTATACCAAAAAGTCCCTCACAAGTATTTCTATAAGGATAAAGAGAGCGAAATTATTTGATATACTAGTATTTATATGGAGTTTCTAACCAACAACGTTAAAAAAATTCTATTATTACGAAAGAAGGGATAACCAATTAAAAAGTGGGTAACGATTATACTTCTTTTATTAATAGTGATCAGTATTGCATTTATTCTCATAATTACTAATCGTGATCCTTCAAAATCAAACAATAGAGTGAACCAAAACCTAAAAATTTATGAAAAAAATCACTCTTATGAATATGCGCGAGAAATGTTGATGCAAAAATATCCTGATGTATATGCAGGAGCATATTTTGATGAAAAAGGAAGATTCCATATTCTTTTAACAACCCATAACGTACAACCAGAAATTAAGAATCTATTGCCTAGTGATACTGTTGTGCATTACGTTCAATATTCTTTGGATACGTTGGAAAAACTGCGGAACGATTTAGTTCAACAAATGGCTACTTTACATATAGTCGCTATAGCTATAAATGAGAAAACAAATAAGATCGAAGTATATCTCGAGAGTCTGGATCAAAGTATAGTGGAAAAGATAAATGAAATTATCAACCCAAATGCGGTTGAATACAAAAAGCATGATCTGAAGGTTCAGTTTAATGGGTAAAATAGGAAAAATCAATAATACATATATAGCCCACTGATATCTAGTATCAGCGGGCCAACGTTACTAAATGTTATTTAATTGCGCGATCGCCAATATCGGTACGATAGTGCGCACCGGGAAAGGAGATTTGTTCTACTCCTTGATATGCCTTCTCCTTCGCTTCTGCGATTGAATCACCTAAAGCTGTAACCGCAAGAACCCGCCCGCCGCTTGTCCGGTACCTCCCTTTTTCATCACGAATGGTTCCGGCATGGAAGACCCAGAGATCAGATACTCCATTTACTCTTTCCAGACCTGTGATTGGAAGGTTCTTTTGATACCGGCCAGGATAACCTTCTGACGCCATGATCACCGTAAGAGCCGATTCCTCGCTCCATTCCAAAGTAACCTCATTCAATTCTCCGGATAAGCTTTTTATGAAGATATCAACAAGATCATTTTTTAATCTCGGCAGGATCACCTCTGTTTCAGGATCGCCGAAACGGGCGTTAAACTCGATCACTTTAGGTTCATCCGCGGTAATCATCAGACCCGTATAGAGAATCCCCCGAAACGGCGTTCCCTCCTGAACCATAGCCTGAGCAACAGGTTGAATAATCTCTTTTACCGCTCTCTTGATCATCACGTCAGGAATATGCGGAACGGGTGAGTAGCAGCCCATCCCACCTGTATTTGGCCCCAGATCTCCGTCATAAACCGCCTTATGATCTTGCGCAGGTTCCATCGTCACTACCGCGCTGCCATCTACAAAAGAAAGCAGGGTAAGCTCTTCCCCTTGCAAAAACTCTTCAATCACCACTTTGGCTCCGGCCTTTCCATATGCTCCCGCTGTTAGCATTTGCTCCAGCGCCACCCGCGCTTCATCCAGAGTATGCGCCACGACCACGCCTTTCCCCGCAGCCAGTCCATCGGCTTTGATCACGATGGGCACGCCATGCTGCTGCACATAACTCCAGGCTGTTTCATAATCGGTAAACTCCTCATAAGCGGCGGTAGGAATATTGTATTTTTTCATCAATTGCTTTGCATATGATTTGCTTCCTTCGATCATCGCCGCCTCCCGGCTTGGACCATAAATCGATAATCCCGCTGCCGCAAATTGATTTACAATCCCGTTTAAGAGCGGCTCTTCCGGACCAACCACGGTTAAATCAATATCTTTCTGCTTAACAAATTGAATAAGGCCGGGGATATCATTGGGAGGGATGGCGACGCATTCAGCAAGCTGAGCAATTCCACCATTCCCCGGAGCGCAATAGAGCTTCTCCACACGCGGACTTTGTGCCAGTTTCCAGACGAGTGCATGCTCTCTGCCGCCCGAGCCAATCACGAGAATGTTCATCTCCACACCTCCTCCGGAATCAATTTGAACCCTATTACTGTTGGAAACTTAATGCTTAAAATGCCTCATTCCGGTAAAGACCATCGCAATTCCATGCCGGTCGGCCTCCGCGATTGAATTCTGATCCTTTATCGATCCGCCGGGTTGAATAATCGCTGTAATTCCAGCCGCTGCCGCCGCTTGCACCGTATCCGGCATTGGGAAGAAAGCATCCGAGGCAAGCACCGCGCCTCTTGCCTTCTCACCCGCTTGTTCCAATGCAATCTTGGCGGCACCTACACGGTTCATCTGACCCGCTCCTACGCCTAATGTCATCGCGTGGTTGGCAACCACGATGGCATTTGACTTCACATGCTTTACCACTTTCCAGGCGAAGAGCAACTGCTTCCATTCTTCTTCTGTCGGCTGCCGTTCCGTCACCACTTGAATCTCGTCCCGCGATACTTGTCCGCGATCCTCGGTTTGAACGAGCAATCCGCCTTGAATGCCGGTATAGCGATAGCCAGCTTGCCGATCTGTTCCCATATGGTCCAATTCCAGCAGACGCAAATTCTTCTTGCCCGATAATATCTCTCTTGCCTCCGCCGTAAAAGAAGGCGCAAGAATGATCTCAAGGAAAATCTCTTTCAATTGATGTGCCAACTCTTGGCTTACCGGACGATTGAGCGCCACAATGCCGCCGAAGATGGAGACTGGATCGGCTTCATATGCCTTCCGGAACGCCTCTTCAATCGTTGCGCCCACAGCCACCCCGCAAGGATTCATATGTTTTACTACAACTGCTGCCGGCTCGCTGTATTCTAGCGCAATTTGCAAAGCGCTCTCCGCGTCCTGAATATTGTTGTAGGAGAGCTCTTTCCCTTGCAATTGTTTTGCGTTCGGAATTGTTCCCGGCTTGGCCAGGGGATGACGATAAAAGGCCGCATGTTGATGCGGGTTTTCACCATAGCGGAGCTCTTGCAAACGCTCATAGGTGACGGTAAGCCGCTCCGGAAACTCCTCACCTGTCTGTTTGGTCAGGTATTCGGCAATTAAGGCGTCATAGGCAGCCGTATGACGGAATACCTTAGCCGCCAGACGACGGCGAGTCTCTTCATCCGTACGTTTCTGTTTACGGATCTGTTCGATCACCCATTCGTAATCAGCGGGATCAACCACCACCGTCACATACTGATGGTTCTTGGCCGCCGAACGAAGCATGGTAGGCCCGCCTATGTCAATATTTTCAATCGCCTCGGCAAAGGTTACGTCCGGAATGGAGATCGTCTGTTGAAATGGATAGAGGTTAACCACCACCAGTTCAATCGGTTCTATGCCAAACTCCTTTAATTGTTCCTGATGTTTGGGATCGTCAAATTTCGCCAGCAAGCCGCTGTGGATTTTGGGATGCAAAGTTTTCACGCGTCCATCCAAAATTTCCGGGAAGCCTGTCACATCACGAATATAGGTAACCTCGATGCCATGATCCTTAAGCAGTTTGTAGGTTCCTCCGGTAGAGATGATCTCGATCTCCTGTTCATGAAGAAAACGGGCAAGCTCTACGATCCCTCTTTTATCCGATACGCTGAGTAAGGCTCTTTTAATCCTCATGTTGGTTCTCCTTTCTCGTTGAATTTTTGATTACAGATGGATTGAACCTCTCCCCCGCAACCAACTGGTTGAGCACACGGGGTAAAATCTGATGTTCCAAATGATGAATCTTTGCCGTTAGCGTTTCTAAACTGTCTTGTTCCGTAATCGGAACAGCCTCTTGGGCGATAATCGGTCCCGTATCCATGCCCTCATCCACAAAATGAACGGTAACACCTGTAATGCGCACGCCATATTCATATGCTTGCTTGATCGCATCTTTGCCTTTAAAGGAAGGAAGTAATGAGGGATGAAGATTGATCATCCTGCCCGCATAGGCATTCAACAGCCTGGTGCCGATCATGCGCATGTAGCCGGCCAGTACCACCCATGTAATCTGATACTTTTGTAATTGTTGGCAGATCACCTCTTCGTAGGCTTGCTTATCGGGATATTCCTGAGCCCGAAAAGAGAAGACAGGGATTCCTGCCCGAGCTGCCCGTTCGATCACCGGCGCATGGGGGCGATCACAGACCAAGAGGGCAATCTCATATAAGGAGTCTCCTCCCTTTTGCCTGTCGATCAGGGCTTGAAAATTGCTTCCGCTGCCTGACGCAAAAACCGCTACTCTATGGTTCAATCGAAGGTCACCCCGCCAAAGGTTACTTGTGGGGTTCCTTCCACAATCCGTCCGATAATATAGACCTTCTCTCCCATCTCTTCCAAAATACGTATGATCTCGCGAACTTCTTCATTGCGCTGATTGGACAGAACGAGGACCATGCCGATCCCCATGTTAAAGGTATTAAACATCTCCATGGTGTCCAAATTTCCTTTTTCTTTTAACAGCCTAAAGATCGGCGGAATCGGCCAGGATCCGAAATCGATCTCAGCACCGCAATGCTCGGGCAGAATGCGGGGGATGTTCTCGATAAATCCTCCGCCCGTGATATGCGCAGCTCCTTTAAGCGCTTGATATTGGCTGAGCTTAAGAATTGCAGGCACATAAATCTTGGTTGGCGTAAGCAGTTCTTCTCCCAAGCTCTTCCCCAGCATATCCACATGTTGATCCAATTCCATCTTCTCTTGCTCAAGCAGAAGCCTGCGCACCAGGGAATAGCCATTGCTGTGAAGTCCGGATGAGGCAAGACCCAAAATCAGATCTCCGGGAACAATCTTGCTGCCGTCGATGATCTGCTCCTTCTCCACAACACCTACCGCACAGCCGGCAATATCGTACTCTCCATCGTCATACATGCCGGGCATCTCGGCTGTTTCACCGCCAATTAAGGCGCAACCGGCCTGCACGCAGCCCTCCGCTACTCCCTTTACAATCTCTTCAATTACTACAGGTTCCAAATGCCCGCAGCCAATATAATCGAGAAAGAAGAGCGGCTCCGCCCCTTGCACAGCAATATCATTGACACACATCGCGACACAATCGATTCCGATCGTATCATGCCGGTTCATCGCGAAGGCAATTTTCAGTTTTGTTCCTACCCCGTCTGTACCGGAAACCAGAACAGGCTGCTTATACTTGGAGGTATCCAGTTGAAACATCCCGCCAAACCCGCCAATGGTTGACATCACCTCAGGGCGAAGGGTACGGGCGGTATGTCTCTTGATCCGCTCCACCGCCTCATATCCGGCATGTATATCGACTCCTGCCTGTTTATAGGCTTCACTCATCATGGACACTCCTAACACTTCTGATATGGTTTAATCTCATCTTCATAGATCTCCGTCGGATAATCGCCATCAAAACATGCAAGGCAGTGGCCGCGTTTATATTCCGTGGAAGGGCGGCCGATCGCCTCAATCATCCCTTCAGGGGACAGGAAAGCGAGCGAATCGGCGCCAATCAGCTCACGTATCTCTTCAACGGAATGTTTGGAAGCAACCAGTTCCTCCCGATGCGAGGTATCAATCCCATAGAAGCAAGGGTTTTTCACAGGAGGAGAAGAGATGCGCACATGCACCTCTTTTGCTCCCGCTTCGCGAAGAAGATTGACGATATGCCGGCTTGTAGTACCCCGCACGATGGAGTCATCGATCATCACTACGCGCTTTCCTTCCACCACCTTGCGCACAGCCGACAGCTTCATCTTCACGCCCTGCTCGCGGAGCTCTTGTGTCGGCTGGATGAAGGTGCGTGCCACGTAGCGATTTTTAATCAGACCCAGCTCAAAGGGAATCCCGGTCGCCTCCGCATAACCGATGGCAGCAGAGGTGCTCGAATCAGGAACTCCCGTTACGACATCCGCTTCTACCGGGCACTCTTGCGCCAATTGCTTGCCGAGCCGTTTGCGCGCGGCATGAACGTTAATCCCGTCAATATCGCTGTCGGGACGTGCAAAATAGATATATTCAAAGCTGCAAATCGCGCGTCTCGCCACATTGGAAAAGCGGGTGCTGCGCATGCCGTCTTTATCGATGATCAGCATCTCTCCCGGTTCTATGTCCCGCACAAAATGAGCGCCAATCGCATCAAACGCACATGTCTCTGATGAGAAGAGGTAGCTCTCGCCAAGCCTGCCCATCGTGAGCGGACGCAATCCATTGGGATCCTGTGCGACAATCAGCCTGTCATTGGTCATCAATAATAGCGCATATGCCCCTTTAATCATGCTGAGCGCGTCTTTAAGCGCATCCTCTACCTTATCATAGGGAGAACGAGCGATCAAATGGGCGATCACCTCGGTATCGCTCGTCGTTTGAAAGATGGAGCCGTTTCGCTCCAGTTGACGGCGAATCTGTGTGGCATTTACCAGATTGCCGTTGGTGGCAATGCTGAGTTCACCTTCACGATATTTAAAGACAAGCGGTTGTGCATTCTGCAGCTTGCTTTCCCCGGTAGTTGAATAACGAACATGACCAATCGCTACATTGCCTGTGAGTGATTTGATCAGATCTGTATGAAAGACCTCTGTCACCAACCCCATGCCGCGATGATAGCGAAACTCGTTGCCATCTGAAGCGCATATTCCCGCGCTCTCCTGCCCGCGGTGCTGCAAGGCATGAAGCCCATAATAGGTAAGCAGCGATGCCTCTGCATGATGATAGACGCCAAAAATTCCGCATTCCTCGTTCAGTTCGTCAAAAATTACGTCATCAAGCATGCCAGTTCTCCCTTCCAAACCTCGGTGATTTGTGACAAAGGCAGATCGATGGCCGTTTTGCCATTGTAAGTGATATGATAGCGATCGCCGCCGACAACACCTAAAGGTGTAATATGAACATGCAGGCGCTCAGCCAATGCTTTGATCTCACCCAGGGATTCGGGGGCAATGGAGAGCAGAATGCGGGATTGCGATTCGCCGAATAACGCCATGTCGCCGCGCAGATCGTGATTCCACTCCACTTTCACCCCAATCCCGCCAGAGATGGCAGACTCGGCCAAAGCGACGGCAAAGCCTCCATCCGAGAGATCGTGTGCAGAGCGTACCCATCCGGAGCGGATCGCTTCAAGGGTAAATTGCTGCACCTTTTTCTCTTTTTCCAGATCAAGTTGCGGCGGACGGCCTGAAATCTCATTTAAAATCACTTTCTGATATTCTGAACCATGTAGTTCTCCGCAGGTCTCTCCCACCAATACCAGAATATCCCCTTCATTTTTAAAGCCTTGCGTCGTTATGTGGTCTATATCCTGGATCAAGCCTACCATCCCCACAACAGGAGTTGGATAGATCGCGGTACCGTTTGACTCGTTATAGAAGCTTACATTCCCGCCAATCACAGGCGTATGGAGCGCTTGGCAGGCAGCCGAGATCCCATCTGCCGCTTTCTCGAACTGCCAGAAGATCTCCGGCTTCTCCGGATTGCCAAAGTTTAAGTTGTCGGTAATGGCTAAAGGTTCGGCTCCCGAGCAGACCAAGTTGCGGGCCGCTTCTGCAACCGCAATGGCACCGCCCACTTCAGGATCAAGATAGACGTATCGTCCGTTGCCGTCCGTGGTCATGGCAAGCGCTTTCCGCGAACCTGGAATGAGCAGAACCGCAGCATCTGAACCGGGAGCAACTGCCGTCGATGTACGAACCATATGATCGTACTGGCGATAGACCCATTCCTTACTCGCAATGGTTGGCGATTTAAGTAGCTGGAGAAGGCTCTCAGCATAATCGATTCTCTCTGCGATCTCCTTCGCATCTTCATGGTTCAGGTAATATTGCGGAACACGAGACTCTCTTTGATAGACGGGCGCATCGGCAACGAGCGAATCTACGGGAAGATCAGCTACCCATTTCCCTTTATGCTTGAGCCGGAAGCGTTTATCATCGGTAACTTCGCCTATGACGGCGGATAACAGCCCCCATTTATCCAAAATCTCTTTAATGCGGGGCAGATTTTCCGCTTTGGCTACAAGCAGCATCCGCTCTTGCGATTCGGAGAGCATCATCTCATAAGGAGTCATGTCGGGTTCACGCTGCGGAACTTTGTCCATGTCCAAGATAATCCCATTCCCTGCTTTGCTTGCCATCTCTGAACTGGAGGAAGTAAGTCCTGCTGCCCCCATATCCTGAATCCCTTCCACCAATCCCTGCTCAATCAGCTCCAGACAGGCTTCAAGCAGCAGCTTCTCCATAAAAGGGTCGCCAACTTGAACGGATGGACGTTTATCCTCTGAAGAGTCGTTCAATTCCTCAGAAGCAAAGGTAGCTCCATGAATGCCGTCCCGACCCGTGCTGGCACCCACATAGATCACCGGATTCCCCACACCTTTTGCGACTCCTTTTTGAATCTGGTCATGATGGATTAAACCCACGCACATTGCGTTTACAAGCGGATTTCCTTCATATGCATCTTCGAATACCACTTCACCGCCTACCGTAGGGATTCCTATACAATTGCCGTACCCCGCAATTCCGGCCACCACATTTTCGAAGAGATATTTCACTTTCGGGTTCTTTAGAGATCCAAAACGCAACGAGTTGAGAAGCGCAATCGGGCGGGCACCCATGGAGAAAACATCGCGTATAATTCCCCCGACGCCGGTAGCCGCTCCCTGGTATGGTTCGATGGCGGATGGATGGTTATGGCTCTCGATCTTAAAGACCACCGCTTGACCGTCGCCAATATCTACGATCCCTGCCCCCTCCCCCGGACCTTGGAGAACGCGTTCCCCCTTGGTTGGAAAGCGTCTCAGTACAGGTTTGGAGTTTTTATAGCTGCAGTGTTCCGACCACATCACGCTGTATAAACCGGTCTCCACATAATTGGGCAACCGTCCCAAGATCTCTGTAATTCTCTCAAATTCAGCATCGGTAAGTCCCATTTCGCGATAAATTTTGCCTTCAGCAATTTGGGCTGGAGTCGGTTCTTTACCTTGTGCCATGTTCTTCCCTCCAGTTATTTAGGATAGAGATAAATAACCTCAGACCATCTTCAGAGCCTAACAAGCTGTCAACGGCACGTTCGGGATGCGGCATCATGCCCAGCACATTGCCCCGCTCATTGATGATTCCGGCAATATCGCTTACGGATCCATTCGGGTTATTCCGGTAACGAAAAACAATCTGTTTATTTCGTTCCAGAGCGGCCAAGGTCTCCTCATCGCAGTAATAATTGCCTTCACCATGCGCAATGGGAATGCGAATGCTTTCTCCCTCTTGATATGAGGTGGTAAACGGAGTTTGGTTATTATTAACGATGAGCTCTTCATATTGGCATAGAAACTTAAGACCGCGGTTTCTCAGCATCGCACCAGGCAAAAGACCGCTTTCCAAGAGAATCTGAAATCCATTACAGATGCCGAGAATCAATTTTCCTTCTTCGGCCGCTTTCATTACTTCTTGCATCACAGGGGCAAATCGGGCGATCGCCCCGGATCTCAGATAATCCCCATACGAGAAGCCGCCGGGGAGGATAATGCAATCATATCTGGCAAGATCGGTCGAGGTGTGAAAGATATAGTCAACCGGTTCATTCAGCCTTTCAATCGCTTTATAGCAATCAAGATCGCAGTTTGACCCTGGGAAAACCACTACGCCGAAGTTCATCTTAAACCTCCTCTATTTCATAGCGATAATTTTCGATCACGGGATTGGAGAGGAGCTTTTCGCACATCTCTTGCAGGCGTTTTTCCGCCAATTTAATCGTCGCGGCATTTAAGGAGACTTCCATATATTTACCGACCCTAACGTCTGTAACTTCTGTAAAACCAAGAGTCGTCAGCGCGCTTTTAGCTGCATTTCCGGCAGGATCAAGCACTCCCGGCTTTAAGGTGACAAAAACAGTTGCTTTATAAGAGGATTGCGCTGCTTGCGCACCTTCTCCCGTCAGGCGATGTAAAATCTCTTTATATGCATCTTCCACATTTCCCAAATCTCTTCTAAAGCGATCTTTATCCAATTTTTCCATGGTATCGGCATCCCAGAAACGGCACGTATCGGGCGAGATTTCATCGGCCAAGATGAGCTCGCCATCGTCGGTCACGCCATATTCCAATTTGAAATCAACAAGGATTACTTTCCGGGATTTTAAATATTCGGTCAGGATCTGATTAATTTCCAATGAGGTCTGTTCGAGGAATTGGAGTTGTTCTTTTGTTGCAAGCTGCAACATCTCAATATGCGAAGGATTGACAAGAGGGTCACCCAAAGAATCATCTTTATAGTAGAATTCCACAACGGTTTTAGACAGAACCGTACCTTCCGCAAATCCGATGCGCTTGGCAAGCGAACCGGCTGCAATGTTGCGCACAACCACTTCCAAAGGAAGGATTCTCACCTTCTTCACCAACTGCTCCGTTGGTGAAAGAAGCTTGATAAAGTGGTTTTTGATCCCATGCTCAGCAAGCATCGTAAAAAAAATCGAACTGATGCGATTGTTTAACTCGCCCTTTCCAACAATACTTCCCTTTTTCTCTCCATTGAACGCAGTAGCGTCATCCTTATATTCCACCCAATAAAGATCGGCTTCATCAGTGCGGTAAATCTTTTTAGCTTTTCCCTCATATAATTGCTCCAGCTTTTGCATCGATTTCCTCTCCCTTTTGGTTTTTTAGACGGGTCCCACAAAAGTAATCGGAAAGGCTCCGAAGACTTCTGTACTTTTGTGGGATTCTTACAGCCCTAAACGTTCAAAAATGCGATCGACCTGACTTAAATGCTGTTTTACATTAAAGCACTCATTTAACTCTTCATCGCTCAAACGAGCCTGCACCATCTCTTCTTGTTCAATTAACGCTCTGAAAGATTTTCTTTCCTCCCAAGCTTGCATCGCTTTGGCTTGCACAAGGTCGTATGCCTCCTCGCGGCTCATCCCTTTGTCAATTAAAGCGAGTAAAACGCGTTGCGAGTAGATCAGACCAAACGTTTTCTCCATATTGGCAAGCATATTCTCCGGATATACGGTTAAGTTTTTAACGATATTGCCGAAACGATTTAACATGTAGTTGATCAACATCGTAGCATCAGGCAGAATCACGCGCTCGACAGAAGAATGGGAGATATCCCGTTCATGCCATAATGGCACATTTTCATAGGCGGAGATCATATATCCTCTCATCAGACGCGCCAATCCCGTAATATTTTCCGAGCCAACCGGGTTGCGCTTGTGCGGCATGGCAGAAGAACCTTTTTGTCCTTTGTTAAAGAACTCTTCCACTTCGCGAATCTCCGTCTTCTGCAGCCCCCTGATTTCTACCGCAAACTTCTCCAATGAGGTGGCAATCAAGGCAAGTACGCTCATATATTCGGCATGCCTGTCCCGCTGTAAGGTTTGCGTGGAGATTGGCGCAGGCGTAAGGCCTAATTTCTCACAAACATATTGCTCTACAAAGGGATCGATGTTGGCGTAGGTTCCAACCGCTCCCGACAATTTGCCGACGGCAATTCCCTTCTTTGCATGTTGAAAACGCTCCAGATTTCGCTTCATCTCTTCATGCCAGAGCGCCATCTTTAAGCCAAACGTGATCGGTTCGGCATGAACGCCGTGGGTACGCCCCATCATCAAGGTATATTTATGTTCTCTCGCCTTATTGGCAAGAATTTCAATAAAAGCGATCAAATCTTTCTCAATAATTTCATTTGCCTTTAACAACAAATAGGATAGAGCGGTATCCACCACGTCGGTAGAGGTTAAACCATAGTGAACCCACTTCTTCTCCTCGCCAAGAGTTTCGGAGATCTGACGGGTAAAGGCGACCACATCATGGCGCGTGCTTTCTTCGATTTCATATATTCTCTTCACATCGATGCGGGCATTGCGACGGATGGCTTCAACGTCTTCTGCGGGAATTACGCCCAGTTTTGACCATGCTTCGCAAGCCAAAATCTCTACCTCTAACCAAGTTTTAAATTTATTCTCCTCAGTCCAGATTTGACGCATTTCCGGGCGGCTATAACGTTCAATCATTTGATTTACCTCCGTTTAGATAACCTTCTACGCCTAACTCCTGCAGACGGCGGTCTTTCTCTTCTACTTCTGCTGCCATTTTGGCTCGCAATGCAATTAATTTTTCTCTCACTTCCGGATTTTGAACCGCCACAATCTGCGCTGCCAGCAGTCCGGCATTATAGGCGCCATTGATCGCAACGGTTGCAACGGGAATTCCCTTCGGCATTTGCACGATTGCATAAAGGGCATCTATACCTTGGATGGCCCCTCCTTTAATGGGAACGCCTATCACTGGCAGATGCGTAAATGATGCCAAGACGCCAGGAAGATGAGCAGCCAGCCCTGCTCCGGCAATGATCGCTTGAAATCCTCTTGATTCCGCTTCTCTTGCTAATGCTGCCGTTTTCTCCGGTACACGATGTGCGGAAGAGATTCTTACTTCATATTCTACCCCACAATTTTTGAGCGCCTGTACCGCACCATTCATGATCTCAAGATCAGAATCGCTACCCATTACGATCAATACTCTCCCAGACATTTTCTTAGCCCCCCGGTTACTGCAATTTAACTCGATTTTATTATGATCCAAAACCAAACGGGAATTTCAAAAAAACGAACACATCACTTATAGTAAACCATATAAACAGAATAAAAACAAGAAAAAACGTAAATTAACATTTACTAGTACTATAATGTTCGTATTTTACTCAAAGGAGCGCAGGAGATACTCCGAATAAATAAGCCGGAACTCACATAAAATAACAGGGCCTGTCTATTTCCAACTAAAACTATGGGAATTAGAGATGAATAAAGGGAGGATTACCATTGCAGGCCGATAAAAAGTGGGATTTGATTTCAGTCGCATCCATTCCATTGATTATGACACTCAGCAATTCCATGCTCATCCCCATCCTTCCTGAGATATCAAAGCAGCTCAACATTACAACATTTCAAGTGAGCATGCTGATCACGGTCTATTCTGCTGTAGCGATATTGCTGATTCCGATCGCCGGATATCTCTCTGATCGATTCGGCAGAAAAAAAATAATGATTCCTTCCCTCTTGCTTACAGCGGTCGGCGGAGGAATTGCAGGATTATCTGCTTGGTTCATGCAGGGAATGACCATCTATTGGTTAATCCTGCTTGGCCGGTTCTTACAGGGAATGGGCACGGCCGGGTCGGCACCCATTGTTCTTCCGCTCGTAGGTGACCTTTTTCGCAGTGAAAATGACGTAAGTAAAGGACTAGGGATTATTGAAACAGCCAATACATTTGGCAAGGTACTCAGTCCGGTATTAGGCTCTTTGTTAGCCATGGTTGTGTGGTATCTGCCATTTTTGTTGATTCCCGTCTTCAGCTTAATTTCCGTCTTGCTCGTTGCCTTTTTGGTCAAACCGCCAAAAGGATCAAGTAAGCCAAAAGAATCAAGAAAAGGAACGACCGCTTTTGTCCCCTTTTCGGAATTCCTCCACTCGGTCGTACAGATTTTTATTAAAAAGGGGAGATGGCTGGTTGCCATTTTCGCCATTGGCGGCTTCATCATGTTTGTGATCTTTGGCGTTCTTTTTTATTTATCGACTACACTTGAAGAAAAGTATCATATTGATGGAGTTTATAAGGGGCTGATTTTGGCTATCCCGCTTGCCTCTCTCTGTATTTCTTCTTTTTTGACGGGAAGATGGATCGGAACAAACAAAAAAACAATGAAATGGGTTACCTTTTCCGGGTTGTTTATCGTGACGCTCTCCTTATTAAGCATCTGCTGGTTCTCTAGCATTTACATCATGATTTCCGTTTTGATCATCACTGGTCTGGGAATTGGAGTATCGCTTCCCATCCTTAGATGCAATGATTACGGAAGGCATTGAGAAGAAACAGCGGGGAACGATCACATCCATATATAGCAGCATGCGTTTCATCGGCGTAGCTTTAGGTCCTCCAGTGGTCTCGCTCTTGATGAAATCTTCAAGATATAGCGTATTTTTGACTTTAGCCTCCTTTAGCGCTCTTGGCGCCGTTTTGGCTTTAATGGTTATACGCCCCAAGAAATCTCACGCACAGAAAAAGAGCCTATTCCAAAAATTGGGATAGGCTTTCAACATCGTTACTACCAGATATTACGGCAGGTCTGGAATATTCTCCATAATCTCCTTCATTGTAAAAGATAGACAGCGAATATGATTGGACTCAATTTGATCTTCGCCAGCATAGATGCTGCATAGCGAGTATTGGTCATTCTGCAATCGGTATTGTTCCATTACTTCATTAAGAGGGTCAACAATCCAATACTCCGGGATCCCGTGCATGGCGTAAACTTTTAATTTGTTTACCTTATCTCGTTTATAAGAGGATGGAGAAAGAATTTCCACAACAAGATCCGGAGGTCCTTCAATTCCCCTTTTCGTAATGATATCTAGTCTATTGCGATGAATCAGAACAAAATCAGGTTGACGAACCTCTTTAGGGGATAATATCAGATCAATGGGCGCAGGTATGATCAAATACTCAGCCAAACATGTGCTGCTTATTTTTTGCATAAATTGAAATGATACTACTTGATGCTTAATAGACGGACCAGGACTTATCAATTCCAAAGAACCGTCGACCAATTCATATCTGTTTCCTTCATCGGGTAAAGAAGCATAATCTTCGTACGTCATGGTTTGTTCGTTCACTATCTCTGCTTCTTTCTTTCGTTTCACAGTTCCCACCCCCTTTGCTTAAAAAATTTCATCTTGTAGTTAATTCAATCATACCATGATTCTCAACTATTTATAGATCAAGAGATATTCTCAACCGACGACATGGATATTTTTTAAAAGCTTTTTGATTTGGTTCCTTTTAACATTTTTCATAATGGAAGATATACTTACATAATAAAAATTACCTGTCTCTTCTATCAAGAATAGAAACAGGTAATTTCTTATGTTAGCTTCGTAATTTGATTAGATGGTTTATCTCAAAATCTCCACTGGTCGGGACTACAGGATTTGAACCTGCGACCTCTTGGTCCCGAACCAAGCGCTCTACCAAGCTGAGCTAAGTCCCGTAAAGATGGTGAGCCATACTGGACTCGAACCAGTGACACCCTGATTAAAAGTCAGGTGCTCTACCTACTGAGCTAATGGCTCAAATGAGGTAAGGCGAGAAGCGGGAATCCCCTCTTCTCACCTCGGTCTCTTGCCTGGCAACGTCCTACTCTCCCAGAGGGGCTACCCTCAAGTACCATCGGCGCTGAAGAGCTTAACTTCCGAGTTCGGGATGGGATCGGGTGGGTCCTCTTCGCCATCATCACCAGACTGTACGGCTTATTATAAGCGTCGAATCTCATCGTCACCTGCGCTCGTCGAAGTCCTCACGTACTTCTAAGTACGCTCCGGCTTCTCCTCGCTTGGTTCCTTGATCTTCTCGCTTCTAATAACCCTTTATGAATTTGTTGTGCGAAGTTTATGCTCCACTTTTTGGGGTATTTTTGTATATTCCCTCAAAACTGGATAAAGGAAAAGCATTAAGGAAGTTTAGGTTAAGCCCTCGACCGATTAGTATCCGTCAGCTCCATACATTACTGCACTTCCACTTCGGACCTATCGACCTTGTGTTCTTCAAGGGGTCTTACTGGATTACTCCATGGGAAATCTCATCTTG
>Ga0310827_100136_pt1 | contig 93791 bp, 88 predicted proteins | sample WT_ome_2_FD_201309 | JGI IMG/M metagenome (GOLD analysis project Ga0310827, IMG submission 201309) | Sorghum-adapted microbial communities enriched on wild type (WT) sorghum from Joint BioEnergy Institute, Emeryville, California, United... ... | reverse complement strand
GCATCCCGTGGCGGTACCACTCTTCCCGCCCGTCTGGATAGACGACGGCCGGGCCATCCTCGCGGTGGCGCTCCCCGCTGCGCCACCACTCCTCATACCCGTCTGGCCGGACGACGGCTGGGCCGTCTTCGCGGTGGAGCACCCCGTTGCGCCACCACTCTTCCCGTCCGTCTGGATTGACGACAGCCGGGCCATCCTCGCGGTGGTGCTCCCCCTCGCGCCACCACTCTTCCCGTCCGTCTGGATGGACGACAGCCGGGCCGTCCTCGCGGTGGCGCTTCCCGTTGCGGTACCACTCCTCAGGCCTGTCCGGCCCGGTTACGGCTGGGCCGTCTTCGCGATGGAGGATGCCGTGTTGGTACCAGAGCTGCACCCCATCAGGGGTGATCTCCGCTGGTCCGTCGTCGCGGTGCAGCTGCCCGTTCTCATCCAGCCATTGTTGGGTGCCGTCATCGAGAACGCGGTCAGGGAGACCTCGGTTCCACGTGTCGGTGTTACCATCACCGCGGCGCTTGTTCACGACCTCGCGCAGCAACGCCGGCGCAGCAGCGGATGTGGTGTCGTTAGCTCCCCGTCCCATGCTGATCGATCCTATCCGCCTGGGCCGCGGAGATCGCGGGTTTCGCCCAAGCGGCGAAGCAAGGTTTAACGGGAGCCGCTTAACCTCCAGAACGCCTACTGGCAGCGGGAGGCTTGAGGAGCTTGCAAATCACCGCCGTCGCGCTGCTCGCGTTCGCTGCGCCCAGTATCGCTGACGAACGCCTCAAGTTCTGCATCGCCGCCTCATCAAGAGTGAGCCCCATCCCTGCGCCGAACGGGACGACCGCCCTCATGCTGAAGCTCCCCGTTGTAGTACCACTCTTCCCGCCCGTCTGGATAGACGACGGCCGGGCCGTCTTCGCGGTGGAGCACCCCGTTGCGCCACCACTCCTCCCGCCCGTCTGGATGGACGACAGCCGGGCCATCCTCGCGGTGGAACTTCCCGTTGCGCCACCACTCTTCCCGCCCGTCTGAATAAACGACGGCCGGGCCGTCTTCGCGGTGGAACTTCCCCTCGCGCCACCACTCTTCCTGCCCGTCTGGATAAACGACAGCCGGGCCATCCTCGCGGTGGAACTTCCCGTTGCGCCACCACTCTTCCTGCCCGTCTGGATAAACGACGGCCGGGCCGTCTTCGCGGTGGAGCTCCCCGTTGTAGTACCACTCTTTCCGCCCGTCTGGCGAGACGATGGCCGGGCCGTCCTCGCGGTGGCGCTGTTCCTCGCGCCACCACTCCTCCCGCCCGTTCGGCCAGACGACGGCCGGGCCGTCCTCGCGGTGGAGCATCCCGTGGCGGTACCACTCTTCCCGCCCGTCTGGATAGACGACGGCCGGGCCATCCTCGCGGTGGCGCTCCCCGCTGCGCCACCACTCCTCATACCCGTCTGGCCGGACGACGGCTGGGCCGTCCTCGCGGTGGCGCTCCCCGTTGCGCCACCACGCCTCCTGTCCGTTCGGCCAGACGACGGCTGGGCCGTCCTCGCGGTGGAGCTCCCCGTTGCGCCACCACTCCTCACGCACGTCCGGCCCGGTTACAGCCGGGCCATCCTCGCGGTGGCGCTTTCCGTTGCGCCACCACTCTTCCCGCCCGTCTGGCCAGACGACGGCTGGGCCGTCTTCGCGATGGAGGATGTCGTGTTGGTACCAGCGCTGCACCCCATCAGGGGTGATCTCCGCTGGTCCGTCGTCGCGGTGCAACCGCCCGTTCTCATCCAACCATTGTTGGGTGCCGTCATCGAGAACGCAGTCAGGGAGCCCTCGGCTCCACGTGTCGGTGTTACCGTCACCGCGGCGCTTGTTCACGACCTCGCGCAGCAACGCCGGCGCAGCAGCGGATGTGGTGTCGTTAGCTCCCCGTCCCATGCTGTCGCGATCCTATCCGCCTGGGTCGCGGAGATCGCGGGTTTCGCCTTACGCTGGCGATCCCGTTCGGCGCAGACCTGGACTCACCCTCGGCGGGGCGCATGCTGGGGCTTGCCGTTGCGCCACCACTCCTCACGCCCGTCTGGATAGACGACAGCTGGGCCGTCTTCGCGGTGGAGCACCCCGTTGCGCCACCACTCCTCACGCCCGTCCGGCCCGGTTACGGCTGGGCCGTCTTCGCGGTGGCGCTCCCCGTCGCGCCACCATTCCTCATACCCGTCTGGCAGGACGACAGCCGGGCCATCCTCGCGGTGGAGCCGCCCCTCGCGCCACCACTCTTCCCGCCCGTTTGGCAGGACGAGGGCCGGGCCGTCTTCGCGGTGGAGCTTCCCCTCGCGGTACCACCTTTCCCGCCCGTCTGGATAGACGAGGGCCGGGCCGTCCTCGCGGTGGAGCTTCCCCTCGCGGTACCACCTTTCCCGCCCGTCTGGCCAGACGACGGCCGGGCCGTCTTCGCGATGGAGGACGCCGTGTTGGTACCAGAGCTGCACCCCATCAGGGGTGATCTCCGCTGGTCCGTCGTCGCGGTGCAACTGCCCGCTCTCATCCAACCATTGTTGGGTGCCGTCATCGAGAACGCGGCCAGGGAGCCCTCGGTTCCACGTGTCGGTGTTGCCGTCGCCGCGGCGCTTGTTCACGACCTCGCGCAGCAGCGCCGGCGCAGCAGCGGATGTGGTGTCGTTAGCCCCCCGTCCCATGCTGATCGATCCTATCCGCGCGCGGCGCGGGATCGGGGTTTTCGCCCAAGCGGCGAAGCGAGGTTTAACGGGAGCCGCTTAACCTCCAGAACGCTCACCCTCGGCGGGGCGCATTCTGGGGCTTGCCGTTACGCCACCACTCCTCACGCCCGTCCGGCCGGACGACGGCCGGGCCGTCTTCGCGGTGGAGCATCCCGTGGCGGCACCACGCCTCCCGCCCGTCTGGCCAGACGACGGCCGGGCCGTCTTCGCGGTGGAGTATCCCGTGGCGGTACCACTCCTCCTGTCCGTTTGGCAGGACGAGGGCCGGGCCGTCGTCGCGGTGCAACCGCCCGTTCTCATCCAGCCATTGTTGGGTGCCGTCATCGAGAACGCGGTCGGGGAGACCTCGGTTCCACGTGTCGGTGTTACCGTCACCGCGGCGCTTGTTCACGACCTCGCGCAGCAACGCCGGCGCAGCAGCGGATGTGGTGTCGTTAGCTCCCCGCCCCATGCTGTCGCGATCATATCCGCCTGGGTCGCGGAGATCGCTGGTTTCGCCCAAGCGGCGAAGCGAGGTTTAACGGGAGCCGCTTAACCTCCAGAACGCCTACTGGCAGCGGGAGGCTTGAGGAGCTTGCAAATCACCGCCGCCGCGCTGCTCACGTTCGCTGCGCCCAGTATCGCTGACGAACGCCTCAAGTTCTGCATCGCCGCCTCATCAAGAGTGGGCCCCATCCCTGCGCCGAACGGGACGACCGCCCTCATGCTGAAGCTCCCCGTTGTAGTACCACTCTTCCCGCCCGTCTGGATAGACGACGGCTGGGCCGTCTTCGCGGTGGAGCTCCCCGTTGTAGTGCCACGCCTCCCACCCGTCTGGACGGACGACAGCCGGGCCGTCCTCGCGGTGAAGCCTCCCCTCGCGGTACCACGCCTCCCGTCCATCTGGCCAGACGACGGCCGGGCCGTCCTCGCGGTGGAGCTCCCCGTTGCGCCACCACTCCTCCTGCCCGTCTGGATAGACGACGGCTGGGCCGTCCTCGCGGTGGAGTTTCCCGTTGCGCCACCACTCCTCACGCCCGTCTGGCCGAACGACGGCTGGGCCGTCCTCGCGGTGGAGCTTCCCCTCGCGGTACCACGCCTCCTGCCCGTTTGGCAGGACGAGGGCCGGGCCGTCCTCGCGGTGGAGCACCCCGTTACGGTACCACTCTTCCCGTCCGTCTAGATGGACGACGGCCGGGCCGTCCTCGCGGTGGAGCTCCCCGTTGCGCCACCACTCCTCACGCACGTCCGGCCCGGTTACAGCCGGGCCATCCTCGCGGTGGAGCTTCCCGTTGTAGTACCACTCTTCCCGCCCGTCTGGCCGGACGACGGCTGGGCCGTCTTCGCGATGGAGGATGTCGTGTTGGTACCAGAGCTGCACCCCATCAGGGGTGATCTCCGCTGGTCCGTTGTCGCGGTGCAACTGCCCGTTCTCATCCAGCCATTGTTGGGTGCCGTCATCGAGAACGCGGTCAGGGAGACCTCGGTTCCACGTGTCGGTGTTGCCGTCACCGCGGCGCTTGTTCACGACCTTGCGCAGCAACGCCGGCGCAGCAGCGGATGTGGTGTCGTTAGCTCCCCGTCCCATGCTGATCGATCCTATCCGCGCGCGGCGCGGGATCGTGGCTTTCGCCTTACACTGGCGATCCCGTTCGGCGCAGGCCTGGGCTCACCCTCGGCGGGGCGCACGCTGGGGCTTGCCGTTGCGCCACCACTCCTCATACCCGTCTGGCCGGACGACGGCCGGGCCGTCGTCGCGGTGGAGTATCCCGTGGCGGTACCACTCCTCCTGTCCGCTTGGCAGGACGAAGGCCGGGCCGTCGTCGCGGTGGAGCTCACCGTCGCGCCGCCACTCCTCATACCCGTCTGGCCGGACGACGGCCGGGCCGTCGTCGCGGTGGAGTATCCCGTGGCGGTACCACGCCTCCCGCCCGTCCGGCCCGGTTACAGCCGGGCCGTCGTCGCGGTGGCGTTCCCCGTCGCGCCACCATTCCTCCCGCCCGTCTGGCGAGACGATGGCCGGGCCGTCTTCGCGGTGGAGCTTCCCCTCGCGCCGCCACTCCTCAGACCCGTCCGGCCCGGTTACGGCTGGGCCGTCTTCGCGGTGGAGGATGCCGTGGCGGTACCACTCCTCATACCCGTCTGGCCGGACGATGGCCGGGCCGTCGTCGCGGTGGAGCTTCCCGTTGCGGTACCACTCCTCCTGTCCGCTTGGCAGGACGAAGGCCGGGCCGTCGTCGCGGTGGGGCTCCCCGTTGCGGTACCACTCCTCAGACCCGTCCGGCCCGGTTACGGCTGGGCCGTCTTCGCGGTGGAGCTCCCCGTTGCGCCACCACTCTTCCCGCCCGTCTGGATAGACGACGGCCGGGCCGTCGTCGCGGTGGAGCTTCCCCTCGCGGTACCACCCTTCCCGCCCATCTGGCCAGACGACGGCTGGGCCGTCCTCGCGGTGGCGTTCCCCGTCGCGCCACCATTCCTCATACCCGTCTGGCAGGACGACAGCCGGGCCGTCTTCGCGGTGGAGCTCACCGTCGCGCCGCCACTCCTCAGACCCGTCCGGCCCGGTTACGGCTGGGCCGTCTTCGCGGTGGAGGATGCCGTGGCGGTACCACTCCTCAGACCCGTCTGGCCGGACGATGGCCGGGCCGTCGTCGCGGTGGAGCTTCCCGTGGCGGTACCACTCCTCCTGTCCGCTTGGCAGGACGAAGGCCGGGCCGTCGTCGCGGTGGAGCTCACCGTCGCGCCGCCACTCCTCATGCCCGTCCGGCCCGGTTACGGCTGGGCCGTCCTCGCGGTGGAGCTCCCCGTTGCGGCGCCACTCCTCCCGCCCGTCTGGATAGACGACGGCCGGGCCATCGTCGCGGTGCAACCGCCCGTTCTCATCCAACCATTGTTGGGTGCCGTCATCGAGAACGCGGCCAGGGAGACCTCGGTTCCACGTGTCGGTGTTGCCGTCACCGCGGCGCTTGTTCACGACCTCGCGCAGCAGCGCCGGCGCAGCAGCGGATGTGGTGTCGTTAGCTCCCCGTCCCATGCTGTCGCGATCCTATCCGCCTGGGTCGCGGAGATCGCGGGTTTCGCCTTACGCTGGCGATCCCGTTCGGCGCAGGCCTGGGCTCACCCTCGGCGGGGCGCATGCTGGGGCTTGCCGTTGCGCCACCACTCTTCCCGCCCGTCCGGATAGACGACAGCCGGGCCATCGTCGCGGTGGAGCACCCCGTTGTAGTACCACGCCTCCCACCTGTCTGGCCAGACGACGGCCGGCCCGTCCTCGCGGTGGAGCATCCCGTGGCGGTACCACGCCTCCCGCCCGTCTGGCCAGACGACAGCCGGGCCGTCCTCGCGGTGGTACTTCCCCTCGCGCCACCACTCTTCCCGCCCGTCTGGCCAGACGACAGCCGGACCGCCTTCGCGGTGGAGCATCCCGTGACGGTACCACGCCTCCCGCCCGTCTGGATGGACGACGGCCGGGCCGTCTTCGCGGTGGCGCTCCCCGTTGCGGCGCCACTCTTCCCGCCCGTCTGGCCGGACGACGGCCGGGCCGTCCTCGCGGTGGAGTTCCCCGTTGTAGTACCACTCTTCCCGTCCGTCTGGATGGACGACAGCCGGGCCATACTCGCGGTGGAGCTTCCCCTCGCGCCACCACTCTTCCCGCCCGTCTGGATGGACGACAGCCGGGCCGTCTTCGCGGTGGCTCTCCCCGTTGTAGTACCACTCTTCCAGCCCGTCTGGCCAGACGACAGCCGGGCCGTCTTCGCGGTGGAGCATCCCGTGGCGGTACCACGCCTCCCGCCCGTCTGGATGGACGACAGCCGGGCCATCCTCGCGGTGGAGCTCCCCGTTGTAGTACCACTCTTCCCGCCCGCCTGGATGGACGATGGCTGGGCCGTCTTCGCGGTGGAGCTTCCCCTCGCGCCACCACTCTTCCCGTCCGTCTGGATGGACGACAGCCGGGCCATCCTCGCGGTGGAGCTTCCCCTCGCGCCACCACTCTTCCCGTCCGTCTGGATGGACGACAGCCGGGCCATCCTCGCGGTGGAGCTTCCCCTCGCGGCACCACGCCTCCCACCCGTATGGATGGACGACGGCTGGGCCGTCTTCGCGGTGGAGGATGCCGTGTTGGTACCAGCGCTGCACCCCATCAGGGGTGATCTCCGCTGGTCCGTCGTCGCGGTGCAACTGCCCGTTCTCATCCAACCATTGTTGGGCGCCGTCATCGAGAACGCGGTCAGGGAGACTCCGGTTCCACGTGCCGGTGTTACCGTCACCGCGGAGCTTGTTCACGACCTTGCGCAGCAACGCCGGCACAGCAGCGGATGTGGTGTCGTTAGCTCCCCGTCCCATTCTGGTCGATCCTATCCGCGCGCGGCGTGGGATCGGGGTTTTCGCCTTACACTGGCGATCCCGTTCGGCGCAGGCCTGGGCTCACCCTCGGCGGGGCGCACGCTGGGGCTTGCCGTTGCGCCACCACCCTTCCCGCCCGTCTGGATAGACGACGGCTGGGCCATCGTCGCGGTGGAGCTCCCCGTTACGGTACCACTTTTCCTGCCCGTCTGGCCAGACGACAGCTGGGCCATCCTCGCGGTGGAGTATCCCGTGGCGGTACCACACCTCCCGCCCGTCCGGCCCGGTTACGGCTGGGCCGTCTTCGCGGTGGCGCTCCCCGTCGCGCCACCATTCCTCATACCCGTCTGGCAGGACGACAGCCGGGCCATCCTCGCGGTGGAGCCGCCCCTCGCGCCACCACTCTTCCCGCCCGTTTGGCAGGACGAGGGCCGGGCCGTCTTCGCGGTGTCGCTGCCCCTCGCGCCACCACTCCTCACACCCGTCCGGCCCGGTTACGGCTGGGCCGTCTTCGCGGTGGAGCTTCCCGTTGCGCCACCACTCTTCCCACCCGTCTGGCCAGACGACGGCCGGGCCGTCCTCGCGGTGGAGCTCCCCGTTGCGGCGCCACTCCTCCCGCCCGTCTGGATAGACGACGGTCGGGCCGTCGTCGCGGTGCAACCGCCCGTTCTCATCCAACCATTGTTGGGTGCCGTCATCGAGAACGCGGTCAGGGAGACCTCGGTTCCACGTGTCGGTGTTACCGTCACCGCGGCGCTTGTTCACGACCTCGCGCAGCAACGCCGGCGCAGCAGCGGATGTGGTGTCGTTAGCTCCCCGTCCCATTCTGATCGATCCTATCCGCGCGCGGCGCGGGATCGGGGCTTTCGCCTTACGCTGGCGATCCCGTTCGGCGCAGGCCTGGGCTCACCCTCGGCGGGGCGCATGCTGGGGCTTGCCGTTGCGCCACCACTCCTCACGCCCGTCTGGATAGACGACGGCTGGGCCGTCTTCGCGGTGGAGCACCCCGCTGTAGTACCACTCTTCCCGCCCGTCTGGCCAGACGACAGCTGGGCCATCCTCGCGGTGGAGTATCCCGTGGCGGTACCACTTCTCATACCCGCCTGGCAGGACGACGGCCGGGCCGTCGTCACGGTGGAGCTCCCCGTTGTAGTACCACTCTTCCCGCCCGTCTGGATAGACGACGGCTGGGCCGTCTTCGCGGTGGCGCTCCCCGTTGCGCCACCACGTCTCCCGCCCGTCTGGATAGACGACGGCTGGGCCGTCTTCGCGGTGGCGCTCCCCGTTGCGCCACCACGCCTCCCGCCCGTCTGGCCGGACGACGGCCGGGCCGTCGTCGCGGTGGAGCAGCCCCTCGCGCCACCACTCCTCCCGCCCGTCCGGCCCGGTTACAGCCGGGCCGTCGTCGCGGTGGAGCATCCCGTGGCGGTACCACGCCTCCCGCCCGTCTGGCCAGACGACGGCTGGTCCGTCGTCGCGGTGCAGCTGCCCGTTCTCATCCAACCATTGTTGGGTGCCGTCATCGAGAACGCGGTCAGGGAGACCTCGGTTCCACGTGTCGGTGTTACCGTCACCGCGGCGCTTGTTCACGACCTCGCGCAGCAACGCCGGCGCAGCAGCGGATGCGGTGTCGTTAGCTCCCCGTCCCATGCTGTCGCGATCCTATCCGCGCGCGGCGCGGGATCGGGGTTTTCGCCCAAGCGGCGAAGCAGGATTCAACGGGGAAGGAACTTGAGGCGTTCGTCAGCGATATTGAGCGCAGCGAACGCGAGCAGCGCCGCCGCGGTGATCTGCAAGCTCCTCAAGCCTTCCCGCTGCCAGTAGACGTCCTGGAGGCTAAGCAGCATCGCCGCCTCATCAAGGGTGAGACCCAACCCTGCGCCGAACGGGACGGCCATCTTGGTTCGGACATCGTCGTTGCGGGTGAGGATCGCGGTCGCCCCAGACAAGGCCATCAACAACAGGCCTGGGACATAGTGGTGGATGTGGCGGCCGCGGATCACGATGTCCCCGAACGGGCCAATCCGCCGGCCGCCGCGGATCGCGAACGCCGCAAGCCGCGCTCCAACGGCGCCGGCGCAGGTGGCGGCGAGCATGCCGGCGCGGGAGCGCTGCCACGCCGACGCGGACCGGTTGCGGTTGGCGCGGACGACCGCTGCCGCGGTCGTCACCAGCGCGGCGAGCGACAACAGGGCGGTGCTGCGCTCAACACGCGGGTCCGTGTTTGTGCTGGTCGTCACACACCGATGGTGGCTCGGCCAGACCGGGGAAGGGCGGGTTTTCGCCTCCCGCCGAGCGCTTGCTTACAGTGAGACGGGGCAGTACTTGTCGTTGCGGAACAGCAGTCCATCGATCGCCTCAGACCACGCCCAGTTGCCGGCGGCGTCGCGGACCTTCAGCCGCAGGAAATAGGTGCCGTTGGGCATCCGGGCGCTGTTGAAGTAGCAGGAGAGGCTCTTCAGCGCGCCCGCTCCCTGCGGGGTGATGTTCGCCGAGCAGACCGGCTGGGTCTCGGGGGTGTTCATCTCCGCGAACAGGGAGTGGTCGAGCAGCTCCCACCGCAGCCCCTCACGTCCTGGGGTCTCCTGGCACTCGCTGGTGCCGGTGCACCAGTAGAACTCGCTGGCGGCGACACCGGACGCCTCGTTCGCCCCCGGTCCGGGGAGGTCCTGCGCGTTGGCCATCAGCTGGTAGATGCCCTGCACCTTGGAGCCGCCGCCGGCGATGGTCGCGGTGGGGCCGGTCTTGTCGATCTTGACGTCCAGGTCACGCCACGCGCTCACGTTGCCGGCCGCGTCGACGGCGCGGTAGCGCACCACCCGCGCGCCTTCCTTGCTGAAGGTGTGGGTGACCTCGGAGGCGCGCGCAGCGCCTGCCGGGACGTCGGTGGCGTCCCAGGACCCGTCCGCATACGCCCACTCGATGCGGTCGAGCTCGACGTTGTCGGCGGCGGTGACCGTCAAGGTGAGGTTGGTGTTCCGCCACCCGGACTCATACCCGCTGATCTCGATCGTCGGGTCGGTGCGGTCGATGATGACCGGCCCGTGCTCGCGCCAGGTGGAGACGTTGCCGGCGTTGTCGTGGATTCTCGTGTGGATCGTGTACTTGCCCTCCTGGGTGAGGGTCGGGCCGGTCATGTTCGGCCCCTCGCCGCTTGTGACCGTCTGCCCGTTGCTTTCGACCCTCCATTCGACCTTCTTCACACCCGATGCGGGGTCGGTGCCGCACACCTCGATGGGAAGGTCGGCCTTGACCGGGTCTGACGGCACCACCGTGCAATCGGTGGGCGCGCTGAAATCGAGCTTCAGCTCGGTGGTCACGACGTCAGAGACATTCCCGGCGGCATCCCGGGCCGTCGCGCTGACGAGGTGCACTCCTTCGACATCGTATGGCGGGCTTTCCTGCGCTGGAGAGGTGCGGTCGGTGCGAGGGGGTCCGCCCTCACCGTCAACCGTCCACGAAACGGTCACTGCTCCGGAGCCCCCGTTGTCGTTGCCGATGACGTAGAAGCCGACCGGGGCGTTCACCCACCCGTCCGGAACGCCCTGGAACTCGACGGTCGGCTTGGTCTTGTCGATGCGGATGGTGTGGGTGACCCAGTCGGAAGTGTTGCCCGCCAGGTCGGTGGCGCGCACCGACAGGTCGTTCTCGCCCTCCCGGTTGATCTCAACGCGCGTGCCATTGGCGCCGTAGCCGCCTGCCAGCCAGTTGCCCTGCTTGTCGCGCAGCTCCCACTCGACACGGTCGACACCGGACCCGTCACCGTCGTCGAAGACGACCTCCACGACCTGGTCGTTGGCGCGCCACTCGGGGTCGATGCCGGTTTCACCCTCGAACCTGGATGCATCCACGGGCGCGACGTTGTCGACCATCCTCTCCCGCTGGTCGGAGCTGATCGCCTGGTTGGAGACGTTGTCGGTCGCAACAGCGCGGAAGTCGAACTTCGTGCCGTCCGCGTAGGAGGTGGTGTCGAACTCGCAGGTATACGGCGGCGCCTGCTTGGCGCAAACCTCCACCCACACGCCGGTGCCGTGGACGGCCCGCTCGATCCGCACCTCGTGCACGCCAGAGCCGTCGTCGGTCGCCGACGCCTGGAGAGTGATGGTGCCGCGGATGAAGTTGGGGATCGGGTTGAGCGTCACCTGAGGCGAGCGGTTGTCGAAGTTCGGGCTGACGATCTGGCTGTAGCCGGTGTTACCGGCGCGGTCGACCGCGACAGCGCGGACATCACGCGCCCCCTCAGGCAGCTTGCTGGTGTCGAGATCACACGTGTAGGTGGTGCCGCTGACGTGGGTGAGGTTGTCGCACGGCGCTGGCGCATCCTCCCACGATCCGCCCGGCTCGCGAACCTGGAGCCTCGCCGACGCCACGCCGGACTCGGCGTCGAACGCGTCGACGGTGACGGTGACCGTCCCGGTGTACCAGACCCCTGTCTGCAACCCGCTCAGGCTGGCGGTCGGCGGGGTGTTGTCGATATGAACGCCGCCGCCAGCGCCGCCGGTCTCGACATCCTCAGCGGTGTTGCCGGCCCGGTCGATCGCGACCGCGCGGAAGTCGTAACGGCCGTTGGCGAGCGCGGTGGTATCGAGATCGCAGGTGTAGGGGCTGGCGGTGTCGGCACAGGCCTCCACCCACGCGTCCTGGCCGTGCGGCGAGTAGTAGAACCGGACGCGCTCGACACCGGACACCGCGTCAGCAGCATCCGCCTGGAGGGTGATAATGCCCCTGATGTGATCGCCCGGGTGGGCGAGTTCGACGGCCGGCGCGCCCGTGTCGTAGCGGTAGTGTGCGGACGCGGTGGCGGTGTTGCCTGCCGCGTCGGTGACGCGCGCCTGAACCTCAACCGCACCCTGCTTGAGCGCGCCGAGGTCAAGGTCGCCGTCAGCGGCGACGGTCTGCCACGGGCCGAAGTCGCCGGAGCCGGGGGTGGTCTCGACGCGGTACTCGCGCACGTCAACGCCGCTGGTGGTGTCGTCGGTGGTGAGCGTGCAGGTGGGCGGGGTGTTCGTCCAACCAGGCGGCGTACAGGCCAGCGAGACGGTCGGCGGGGTGACGTCGATGCGGATGGTGCCGGACTGCTGCGCGGTCACGTTGCCGGCGTTGTCGGAGGCCCACACGACCCAGTCGTAGATGCCGTCGGTGTCGAACTGGGCGAACGCGGGTGAGCTGTCGGAGGTCTGGACGGGACCGCCGTTGATCTGCCAGGAGATCTCATCCAGTCCGGAGACGGCGTCGGTGGCGGTGAGGGTGAGCTTCTGGTCGCCGCCGATCCAGCCGGAACCCGGGTCGCCGGTGACCGTGAGCGTCGGCGGGGTGTTGTCGATGGTGTTGGTGACCGACGGGAAGGAGATGTCGTGGTGGGTGTTGACGCGCGCCTCATCGAGGGCGGTGCGGTAGATGGCGACCTCGTCGATGAGACCAGTGAAGCGCTCACCGGTGCCGTGAGAACCGATGTACAGGTTGTTGCTGGTGGTCGCGAGCGCGCCGGAGCGCGGGTCGGCGTCGACCAGCTGGCCGTCGACGTACAGCCGCTGCTCGGACGCGGTGGCGATCGCGACGATGTGATGCCAGTTGCCGTCGTTGATCGCCGGCGCGTAGGAGTTGGTGAATGTGGTGGGGTTGTTGTAGGTTGTGAACCGCAGGCCGCCGGTGGAGGTGATCCACAGCCAGTACTGGTACTGCTTGCGCAGCAGCGTCTTGTTGGTGGCTCCGGTGCGCATCCACAGCTCGACGGTGAGCTGGTCGGTGGGGTTCAGCGCCTGGCTGTCGGGGACGGTGACCTGGCCGGTGCCGTCGAAGGCGTAGGCGCGGCGGTTGCCGCTCACCGGCGCGCCGTCGGCGGTGTGGGTCACGCCGCCGCTGATCGCGCCGTCGTTGGAGCCTGAGCCCTCATCATCGGCGATGATGCCCGCAGTCTCGTCGAAGGCCCAGTAGCCGACGGGGTTATCAGCAAGCACGATCCGCGAGTAGCGGTCGTTGCGGGCCGCGTCACGGCCGAGGATGCGCAGCGTCTCGGTGTCGCCGTCGGCGTGGGTGGCGGTGTCGTGGGTTGCGCAGGCGATCGCGCCCGTGCCCGCGCAACCGGCAAGATCAGCCCAGGGGTTGGCGTTGATGCGCTCCTGCAGGCGGGCACCGTCCGCGCCGGAGGTCGCATCGGCGACGGTCCCCTGCGGGGTGTAGGCGCCGCGCACCCACGGGCTGTCGGGCGTGGGGTCGACGATGCTGTCGGTGGCCTCGGTCTTGTCGATGGTGTGGGTGAGCTCGGAGACGGTCTGGCGCCCGGCGTGGTCGATGACGGTGAGCCGCAGGGTGTAGGTCGCGCCGTCGTCCAGGTTGGTGATGTCGCGGACGCTGCAACGGATGGTGGTGGCAGAAAGCCCACAGCCCGGCAGCTCGGTCCACGCGCCTGAGTCAACACGCTCCTCGAAGGTCCAGGATGCCACGCCCGAGACCGCGTCTGCGACGTTGATGGCGGTCGGGGTGAAGCTGTGGCGCAGGTAGTCGCTGTTGCGGGCAGGGTCCTTGATCTCCCCGGTGGGGTCGGAGAGGTCGATCTTCACCTCATGGTCCTCGGACCAGCCGCTGAAGTTGCCGGCGCCGTCGGTGATCCCGGTGGACACGCGCGTGATGCCTTCGGCGTTGATCGTAACGTGGGTCGGGTTGTTGGCAGACGGGGAGCCTGGTTGTTCGATGCCGTTGAAGCGCCAGTGGACGCCAGCGACCCCTGAACCACCGGTGTCGGCGCCCTGGACGGTGCAGGTAACCGGCGCGGTTTGCCATCCTGACGGGCAGGTGGAGGTGTCGGCCGGAGCGTAGGGGTCGATGCCGATGTTGCGGGTGCCCGTCGCGCTTGTGTTGCCGGCCGCGTCGACGGCGCGGAAGTTCAGTACATGCATGCCGGCGGTCGCGATCGTGACCTGACTGCCTTCGACCCACGCCCCGCCGTCAAGCTGCCATTCGATGCGGTCGACGCCGGACAGCTGGTCGGCTGCGGTGATGGTGCAGGTCCGCGGCTGGTTGTACCAGCCGTTGTCACAGTCGGCGCTGACGGTCGGCGCGTCAGGGTCGTAGTACACGGTACGCGTCTTGGGCTCACTGGTGTTGCCCGCGTTGTCGACAGCTGTGGTCTCGATGACGGTGGCGCCCGGCTGGTTGATCGTCACCGCGCTCCCGGACGGACCGGCGCCGCTGCCGGTTTGCGCTCCGCTGAGCACCCATCGAAGCTCGTCAAGACCGGAGGTTGCGTCGGTGCCGCTGACGGTGATCGTCACCGGATCGCGCTGCCATGGGATGTCATCGTCTGGAGTGGTGTCGATGGGCGGGGTGTTGTCGATCCGGTAGGAGCGGGTGTCGAGGGTGGGGTTGTTGAGGCCGGCCTGATGGTCGTCATGGATCTCGTCGGCTGTGAGCGCGCGGTGGTAAATCGCGACCTCGTCAATCAGGCCGTTGAACGCGACTGTCTGGTTCCACACGCCCTTGCCGAGGAGGGCCGCGAGCTGGTCGGGATACGCGAGGTCGCTGGGCAGCTTGGTGAACGCGTCTTCGGCGACCTTGCTGCCGTTGAAGTAGAAGCGGACGACATTGCCGTCGAGCGTCACCGCGAAGTGCACCCACTGATTGATGGGGAAGGGCCGCCCGACCTCGACGGTCTGGCTGATGCTCATGTTCGGCTCCCGGAGGGAGATGAGCGCGGTCTTGATGCCGCTGCGGGTCGCCGCCGGCGTGACGTAGAAGTAGTTGGTGCTGCCGTCGGTCGCGGCCGAGAAGAGGTTCTGCCAGTCCTCTCCGCCGCGCCAGTACACCCAGGCTGAGAACGTGAACCCGCTGGTTGCGCCGGTCACAGCGGAGCTCGGCACGGCGACGCTCGCGCCGTTCGCGTAATCGATCGCGCGGTTGCTGTCAGCCCAGCTGAGCGCGCCGGTTTTGCCGGTGAGCGGAGCGAAGGTGTCGCGGTTGGTGTAGTCGTCCCAAGGTGAGCGGTAAGCGAGAGGCTCCCACCCGTTTGCGTCGCCGGCCGGGAAACGGATGTTGTCCAGCGCCACCCAGGAGTTCGCGCTCCCGTAAGTACCGCTGGTCGGCCACATCGCCTGCAGCTTCACCTCGCCGGTCGGGAACACATCAACGCGCGCCTCGCGCTGACTGAGTCCGTCCCAGGCGCTCGCGTGGGTGATGACGACGCTGTCGGGGCGCATCCCCGGAGGCAGATAGCCGATGGTCGGGCTGCCGGAAAACGTGACAACAGGATCCGCGAAGCCGCTCAGGTAGACGTACCCGTCGGCTGTCTTGCTGGCTTTTGCGGGCGGATAGACGCTGGTGTCGTAGTCCTTCCAGCCGGCCGCGTACTGGAATGGCGCCGTGACCGTGGTGCTGTCGGCGGCGGGGAAGGAGATGTTGTCCAGGGAGATCCACCCGTTGGCGGCCCCCAATGCCGCGCCGACCTGGTTGTAGAGACCGACGGTGCCGTCAGGATTGATCTGAATGCGCGCCGTCGTGTACGCACTGCCGTTGTGAGCGACGGCGGGGAAGGTGACGCGGTGGGTGGGCCGACGCCCAGGAGGCAATGTGGCGATGATCTGGGCGCCGCTGAACGACGCGGTGTTGCGCACGAGCCCGCGAAGGTGCACGATACCGTCGGCGTCCTTCGCTGACGACGCGGTCCCGTACTCGCCGCCATAGTTGGTCCACGGGGAGTTGAAGGACAGCGGCTGCCATGACAGTGATCCCGCCTTCGCCAGCATGCCCGAAAGCGAATGCCAGTTCAGCGCCGCCCCGCTGTCTGACCCGTTCCAGGTGGCTGTCTTGGCGATGTCGCCGTTGCTGCGCAAATCGACGCGGGATGTCGAGTAGCTCGGGCTTCCGGCGACTGCGCTGACGACGGACGTCCAGGCAGGGCGCCTGTCGCCGGGAAAGCGCGCGAGCAGCGTGTTGCTGCTGGTGTAGGACGATTGCGCGCGGGCGAGGCCGCGGAGCCTGATGATGCCGTCGGGGGTGATTTGCTGTTCAGCGAACTCGTGACCAACGTGAGTGAGGTAGCCGTGACGGCTGTTGCCGGAGGAGTCCGCGGCTGTGGTGACACCAGCGGGTTCGTCGAGGCGCCAGTACGCTACGGGGTTGTCGTTGCGGATCATGTCGCCATAAGCGGCCGAGGTTCCGGTGCGCGCGCTGTAGCGAGCGGCGACCTCCCCCGGCGTCAAGGCGCGCTTGTAGATGGCGATGTCGGCGAGCGCGCCTTCGAAGTACGACTGCTTGGTGCCGGCCGCGTCGACGTATGTGCCCACTCTGACCGGAGCGCCGCCGTCGTTTGAGGCGCCATAGGCGCCGAGGGGCACTTGCGCTGCCGAGGCGCCGTCGATGTACACGCGGGCGAGACCCGCGGATCGGTCGATGACGCCGGCGATGTGATGCCAGGACCCGTCGCGAAGATCCGAAGATGTCTGGACATCGAAGGTGGCTGCGTTGTCGGAGCGTCCGTAGAACTGCGGCCGACCGTTGTTGAGACGCAAGAGCCAGTAGTTGTTCTTGTTGGTGTTGGAGCTGTATGAGCCGCCAGATTCCGCTTCGTACTGAACGGCTACGGTCAGCACGCTCCCCGAGTTCGGGTTGGCGCGCACCCAAGCCTCCACGGTGAACGAGCCGCTCTCGGGGGCGAGCGCTTGGCCGCCAGGCAGCGCGTAAGCGTGGGAGGTGCCACCGTTGAAGCGCGCGGCGACCCCGTCGCCGAAGACGTTGGCCGCCTGACCGAGCGCGATTCGCGACGGCGTGAGCGGCCGGTTGTTGCCGGACGCGTCGGCGAGCGCGGGAACGGCCGGATCCTCGAACTTGTAATAGGCGGCAGACAGCGGCGAGGTGAGGTCGCCGCGGCTCGCGCCGTTGCCGGCAACGTCAGAGGCGTAGAGCTTGGTGCGGAGCTGATGCCCATCCGGGTAAGCGGTGGTGTCGATCGCGTCACACCCCCGCAGCGTGGTGTTGTTGACGAGCTGGCAGTTGCTGTCAGACCAGTTGGCGCCGCCGTCGTCGGAGGTCCAGATCGTCGCGCCCGCGATCTGGGACACGGAGTCGGCGACGGACGCCGATGGGGTGATCGTGCCGCGCACCCAGTCTGGCTTGCGGCCGAGGTTGGTGAGCTGACCGTAAGGGGGGGTGTCGTCCAGTGTCTTGGTGACGGTCGCGGAACCACAAAGGGTGGTGTTCCAGCCGCTGTAGGAGTTGGTTTCGCTGCCGATGACACGGGAGCGGTCGCACTGCGTGTTGCGGAAGCTGACGGTGTCCCCGTCGGACACGCCGTCGAGCGGCATCGGGCAAGTGCCGGATGCTGAGGTGCCGCTGGTAGCGATCGTGCACAGGTTGCCGAGGTTCTGGAACGCGCCACCGTTGATTGAGCGGGCCAGCTGGGAGTTCGGGTTGCTCGTGGTGAAGCCGGAGAGGTTGTCTGCGCCCGTCCAGCCGAAGCCGGCATCCGCCTGGTCGCTGCGGATGTAGTTGCTGTTGGGGCTCGGGTCGACGTTGGCGATGGTCGGCGCGCTACCGTCAACGTTGGTGCTGCCATTGAACGTCGGCTGATTGTTGCCCGGATCAGCTGGGGTGATGCTCCACGGCCTTGCCGCGCCCTGACCAAGCTCGGAGACGATGTTGGAGAACGACCGGGTGACACCGACGCTCAGGTAGTCGCGGCAGGGTGCCTGCTTCCACCAGTATCCCGGCGGGTCGTAGATGTTGAAGCACACCATGGCTCCCGTGCTTGAAGTGGGCCATGCGGCTCGCCATGTGAAGATGCCCTGCGGGGAGTCGCTGACCGTGGCCGAGAGCTGGGCGCTGCCTTGCCAGTAGTCGCTACCGCCGTTCTTGAGCGTGTGGGAGGAAGTGAGCACCGTGGACGGCGAGGTGACGTCGTTCCACAGCATCTGAACGTTTGCCATCGCCGCCCGCGGCCGGTTGTCGCCGGTCAGCGGGGCAGTCGGGCAAGGGTTGCCGTAGAGGCAGGCGAGACCGATCTGGTAGTAACAAGTGGTCGCGCCACAGCCCCACCGATCGATGTCCTGCCGGTACTGGTTGGGGTTGGTCTTGTGGTCGAAGATCGTGTTGAAGTTGGAGCTACCGGCCTCATTGCCCCACCAGCGCATACGGCGTATGCCGTAGTCAGCGGCGGTGTCAACGTCGGCTCCGTGCGCTGCCCACCACCACTTCCAAGTCCAGGAGCCGTTGTCGCCAGTCCAGATGCCGGTGTACCTCGGCCGCACCTGGACGAGGCAGAAGTGCCCCCACCCGACGTTTGCCCCGACGCCTGTCCAGCAGAGCTTGGCGTTGTAGGTGGTGTCCTTGTAGCACCAGTCGCCGGCTTCGACGTACCCGCTCATGACGACTTGGCCGTCCTTGTCAGCGTCTGGGCGCGCGTAGTTGAGCTGGTTGCAGTCCTCGGTGATGTACAGGCCTGCCTGGGCGGGCTCAGTGCCTACGCTCAGGGCAAACGAGCAGCACGTGAGGATGGCTGCTGCGAGAACTGCGAGCGTGGCTGTCAGCGAGAGGCCGCGCACGGCGATGCAAAAGTAGGTGGGGGCAGAGTGCGCGGTCGGGTTTTCCGTCTCTGCCCGAGGTGTCTGCCGGCCTACTCGGCTGGCGTGTCAGAGGGCAACCGGCGCTCAGCGCGTCGCAGCGCGAGTGCGCGAGCTGCAGCTGAGCCGCCGACCGAGCGGAAGGTGACTCGGAAGACGTGTTCCTTGCCTTCGGCGAGATTTCTCGCAAGACACGTCCAGCTGTCGATGGGGGCGCCGGTTGTGCGGCACATCACGATCCCGCCGTGCCGGTAGGCGTGGAAATCGAAGACCAGCGGCTGGTTGCGCGGTAGTGCCCCGAGCGCAGCGAGACGCAGGTTGGACGCGGGTGGGTCCACGTCGCGATTCGCTGGGTCACGGCGCCAGGACTCCCAGAACGCCTGAGCCCCGTGGGCTGCCGTGCGCATCGGACGTAGCTGGCGGTAGGCGAGCTCTTCCGGCGCGTAGCCGCCACGCTCAGGCTGGGCGGTGGTTTGCTCCTGGGACGGTTGGGTGTCCGCGAAGTCAGCCTGATCGCGGAGGACAACAGCGGCAACGGCTGCGAGCAAGGCAACTAGCATGATTGCCCAGCAGACGAGTTCGAGGCGACGCTTCATCGGCGCGCCCCCTTTGCTCGTTCGGCCATGTAGGCGGCGGTGCGCAGCAGGTTCTCGGCACCCTCCTTCGCTAGCTGCAATGCCGCGTCAAGGGTCTGGCCTGAGGTGCGTGCGGTGTGCTCAGGATCACCGCTCTCCGTCGGACTGTTCCCCGTTTGCGCGTGGGGCGGGTCCGCTTGCTTGGCGTCAACTGGTGGAGGCGTTGTGGATGCGGTGTGGACAAAGCAGCTCCAGCGGCGGAACCGCTGCTCGCAGACCGCGAACGCGCGGGGATGGACGCGACGGATCACCAGATGCTTGGTGTCGACGCCTACCCTTCTTGCTGCCTTGGCCAGAGTCGAGGAGTCCGGGTACGTGACGCCCCACCGATGACCGAAACGGCTGCGCAACTCACGGACAGCAGCGTGTGCCGCCTCTGTTGCGCGCCGCGGGCGCCCGTCGAGCGCCTGCACCTCAGGCGGCTCCTTGGCGAACTCTTCATCAGCCGGCGGCGGGGCGTCGGCCTCCTGTGTTGGCACCCGGTCGATCAAGGCCGCGCCGGTCTGCTCTGCTGCCTCGCGGCCTTGTGTGGTAAGCCACACGACCGTGACCGCGCACGCGACCAGAGCGGCAGCGACTGCAGTGATGAACCACCGGCCGCTCATCGTCCCTCGACAACGACGAGACGCCGCAACGCAGGCCGTAGCATCGTGGCGTCGGGAACCTGAACGGTGACCAGCGCCGGCTGCGGCTCAGTCAGGAGCACGTACGCTGCTGACCCGCTGCGGTCAACCAGAGCGCGCACACCCCGGATGCCGGTCTTGACCGGCACCTTGCGGACCGGAAGGCTGGAGCGGAGCTGCTTGAGTGTCGCTGCGTCAGTCCCCTCCACGGTAACCGTCAGTGGCCGCACGGGGGCGAGCCCGCCGTCGATGCGCGCTGCGTCCTCAACCGTGACGTAGACGAACGCGACGCGATCCTTGTAGGTCTCATCACGAAACAGCGCCTCGTCCTCACGAGGCGGCCCGAGCCACACGGCTGCCGGTGCGCGCTTGCCGGAAAGCTCGGTGTAGTTGGGATGGTTGTCGACCGCGGGCTGCTGCGCTGACGTGTCAGGCTTGGGCTCTGCGGGCGGCTTGGGGTTGTTGGCGGCGACGACCACGACCACCCCGGCACAAACGCAGATCAGTGCTGTCAATGCAACGAGTCGCAGGCGCGCTGGCGGTATGTCGGCGATCCGATCGGCGATGCGGCGCAGCAGGATTCTCATGGCGCCCAGCATGCCGTGACGCGCCTCGCGTCGGCTGCGTTTTCCCTATCAGGTCACGTTTTGCGAGATTCCGGATTCGTCGCGAGTCGGGCATACGGTCTGGACAAATGGGACGTGGCGCTTACGCAATCGCACAGTCAATAGGGCTACTGAACCTCACCCGGCCCCGGGTGCGCAGGAAGGTGCGTGAGCACCAGCCCGCCACGCGCGTTGACGGCTCGTACCGAACGCTCGCCGAGAACGGGGCTCGCGAGCTGCGTGACGCAGAGGGCCTCTTGCACGGCAACGGCGTGCCAGCGGTGATCCGCCGCGACGGCAGCGTCGAGTACTACAACCACGGCCGCCGGCACCGCACCGACGGCCCGGCGGTCATCTACGCGGACGGTTCGGTCGAGTACTACGTCGACGGGGCGCTGCACCGCACCGACGGGCCAGCGTGCGAGTACACCAACGGTCACAGCGAGTACTGGGTGAACGGGCTACGCCACCGCACCGACGGCCCGGCGGTGATCCGTGAAGACGGCAGCGAGGAGTACTGGATCGACGGGGTCCGAGTTCCCGCCCACCGCGTCCGCGGCCGCTAGGCGACGCGTCCGAGCACGGTCACCTGCACAAGACGCGCGCACCCGTCCTCATCGACAACGCACGGCGCGCCACCGACCTCGTAGATGCGTGCATCCGGCGATCCGGCGGCGCGCGCATGGGCGATCGAGGCGTACGCGCAGATCACCGGCTCCCGCGCGGGCTCCTCAGGGGCGGCGCGGCCGGGGCGCAGATGGATTGTGGGTTCGTTCTGTGCGCGGTCGCGCTCATCAGCGAGCACGTACAGGGTGGCGGGGATCCCGACAGACGGCTGAGGGTTCATCGAGCTCACCTTAGGAAAACCGCGGTGACGCGCGGCCGAGTTTCAACGCACCCCACCTTGGGCGTTCGTCCGCCAGATCGTGCTTGAGCATGTTAGGCGCCGATAGAGGCGAGCATCTTCTCGAACTCCTCGACCGTGCGCTCGCCGGCCGCGGTTTCGCGCAGCACCCCCTTGGCGTCGATGAACGCGAACGTCGGATACCCGCCGAGCCCGTAGGCGCGCGCGACGTTCAGCGTGTCGTCGTAGGCGAGCTTGCCCGGCATCGGCTTGGGGAGGAAGCTGTTGTGGAACTTGCGGACGGTCGCGCGGTCCTCCTGGGCGGCGGAGATCATCACGAGCTGGACCTTGGGGTGCTTGCGCACCACGTCCGCGACGATGGGAGCCATCTTCTGGCAGTGCGGGCACCAGCTGGCGAAGAACATGAGCATGACCGGCTTGCCACGCAGATCAGCCAGCGACACCTCCCCGCCGTCGCCGGGGAGCGTGAACGACGGGGCGGACTTGCCGACTTCGGCGCGCTTGGCGCCCTGGATCTGCACTTTGGTCTGACGTTCCTCTTCGCGGCGCTGCTCGATCCGCTGCTCTTCGGCTTCGAGCTTCGCGATCCCGTCCGCTGCTTTCACGGGCTCCGGATCGGGGCTGCGCAGGCTCTGCCAGATCATCAGGACCGCGAGCACCCCTGCCCACACCGCAAGGGCGATCACGATCGGCTTGTTGCGCTTGATGTAGCTGCTCATCCTCGCGCCACCTGTTCTGTCTGCAACCACACGTGCTTGGTGCTGGTCGAATAGTCGATGCTTCCGCCCACCGCCTTGACGGTGACCTTGACGTACACGCGCTTGGACGGGTCGGGGCCGGTGTCGGTGAGCTGGAACGCGCCGCTGAGCGGGATCGTCTGCCACGCGCCGCTGGAGGCGGGGGTGGAATAGACGAACTCGCGACGCCCGTCGGCGAGGTAGTCGGTGGCGATCAGCTGGTGGGTGTCGGCGTCATGGAGACTGACGGTGATCTCCGCGGTGGCGTTGCCGGACTGGGCGCGGACGGCCACGGCGCCGTTGAACCGCAGCCACGTGGGTTCGGTCGCGTACCCGCGGGAGCGCAGCGGCTGCGCGTCCTGGGCGTTGTCCGGGTCGGCTGACTGGAGGATCTGGTAGGTCTCGCTGTCGCCGGAGCTCAGCTGGCGGTAGCCGTCGTCGTCGAGACCGTCGACGCGCTCGGCGTCATACACGGTGCCGGGGGTGACGCCGTTGCCGCCGTTGGGGTCCTGGACGACACAGACCTGGTTGAGGCTGAACCGCTGCGAGTACTGGCGGGCGCGGACACGCGCGGCCGAGGAGTTCAGCACCGCGTCCACGTACACGTTGACCTTGACCGTCGCGATCTTGGTGCGGTTGGTGATGTCGCAGTAGGGGGAGTCGTCGGTGGAGGGCGGGTCCGAGCACTCGGTGTCCTCGGGGTCGAAGTTGATCTCGCGGTCGCGGTCGTCGAAGTACTGGAAGATCTTCAGCCGCGGCCGCCCGTCCGGGGCCGGGGGGATCGTGTTCGCGGGGCTGATCTCATAGGAGGCGTCCGCGTACAGGGCGGACTCGTCCACGTTGTCGGTGTCCGGGTCGTCCTCGACGAACGGCCCGTCCAGGGCGGGGTCGAACAGCGGGTCGTTGACGTCGGTCACGTGGGTGGTGCCGGCGCCCGCGTGCCCGGCCGGGACCTTCTCGTTGGGCAGCCGCTTGGGCTTGATGTCGGGGTCCTGGCAGCCGTTGGGGTCGGTGGCTGCACGGATCTCCTTCTCGTGTTCGAGGTAGAAGACGCGGTAGCAGACGCCGTTGACGGTGAACATCAGCTGATCCGGGCCGATCGTGAGCGGGTCGATCTTCTGGTTGGCGCCCGACCCGGTGACGTCACCGAGGTTGCGCTGGGCGAGCGCGAGCCGCTGGGCGAAGAACCCATAGGTGGTCTCGATCGTCTGCTGCTGCTCCAGCAGCTGGTTGGCGCGCAGGTTGCTGTTGAACAGCGAGTCGACGACGCTGATGGTGATGGTCGCCAGCGCAGCCACCAGCGCCAAGGTGACGAGCACCTCGACGAGGGTGAAGCCGCGCTGGTCGGACCGGACGCGTCGCATCTGGTTCACCGTACGCGGCGGCCTGTCGCGGATGAGCCTTTTGCGCTACGCGCACGGCGAAGCGCGTCGGCAAGCAGCGAGCGCGCCTGCTTGATGTCGGTGGCGACGACCGCGACCCGGTCTCCGCGACGGTTGATCGCGACACACAACGTCCCGGCCGGCTCTGAGCCGCAAACCTCGACATGGCGTCCGCGGCGGCGGACCTGAACGGCGGCGCCGGCGCCGGCGCGGGCGCGGAGCGCGGTGACGCTGATGCGGGGGTTGCGCTCGATCAGGCGGGCGATGTCGTCGGCGACGCGTTCGACCGACGCCGCCTGCGGAAGCGGGGCTGCGTACACGCGCGGTCGCTCACCGCCCCCGGACGCCAGCTGCGCCACGACCACCACGAGCGCGAGGACGGCCGCCGCCGCGCAGACGAGCACAATGGCAAGCGCGCGGCGGTTGTGTTTCGTCGGCGTGTCGCTGCTGGCTGACATGCAGCGTGTCTAACGGCCCGGTGGGCGCCAGCGCCGGAGTTTCGCTGCGCAGGAAAGGGCATGTCCCCTTAGCCGGCCAGGGTCGCCGGTTGTCCCAGCGGTCCGGTCGGGCTAAGGGGACATGCCTTTGCAGGAAACCCCGTGCCGGTCCGAGCGCGCATAGGGTCGATGGGATGGGTACCCCGGACTTCTGGAAGCCGCTGAACGACCCCTCCCCAGACCGGGACGCAGATCAAGAGCAGGTTCCTGCAGGCGGCGTCGACCGGCCGCCGGCGCCGGCTGTGCCGGACGGCGACGCCGCTGAACCGGCACACGCGGCGATCGGGCCGGCAGAAGCTGCGGATGCCGTCGAGGCCGAAGACCGAAGCGACCCGGCGGTGGACACCGAGTTCGTGGACTCGATCGACGCGCTAGCCGCCCAATCAGCGGACGCTGACGTCGTCGACGCCGACTCCCTCCCGCCGAGCGCCGAACAGCACCAAGCTGGCAGCAGGCGCCCGAGCCCGGTGTTGCTGGTGTCGGGGATCGTGATCATCCTCGCGGCGCTGGTGATGCTCATGGGAGCAGGCGGCGGCGACGCAGAAGATCCCCCTGGTGCGCGCCCGCAGGGCGGCGGTGTGCCCGCCCCGGCCCTCATCGAGGAGGGTGTCGGAGCAGATCAGGCTGCTGATGAGCCGGACCGCCCCGCCTCCTCACCCAAGCGCGACCGCGCAGACGACCGGCAGGCAGGTCGCGGCGACGCTCGCAAGGGCTCCGGCGGCGGGGCTGGCGCGCCGGCGAACCCGAAGCGCGGGGGCGGCCCTGACGCGCGCACCGGCACGGACCGGCTGGGGGAGCTGATCGAACGGCACGACCAGCAGATGCGCCGCCAGCTTGAGCGCCAAACCGGCGGCAAGGACCTCTCCGAGTTCATCAAGCAGAAGGAGCGGGAGCTCAGCCAGCGGCTCGGCAACACCGACTAGCCCCGCGTCGAAAAAGCCCCGCCCCGATTCCCGTTCAGAGCACACTCCAGTACATGCGAGACCCACACCGCGTCCTGCTCGCGTTCGCCGCCGCTGCCGCACTCACCACGGCCGCAGGCTGCGGCGCTGCCGATGAGGATGCGCCCTCACCGTCTCGCGGCGGCGGCAAGGCGGCGAAGGTCACCGGTGGCGAGCAGGCGCGCCGCCCCCAGTCCGCTGAGGATGTCCGCGCTCTGCTCGACCGCCACCGCTCCAAGCAGCGGGAGGAGCTGCGCCGCAACCGCATCTCCAGCGCGCGGATGCGCAAGCTGCAGATCCAGATCGGGCTGCTGCTCGCCAAGAACAAGGCGCTCCTGGACGCCGCGGACAAGCTGCCCGGGGTACTGTCCAGCCGGTTCAGGCCGACGAAGTTCACCGACGGCAAGAACCCTCGGCCCGGTGAGGGCGCCGTTCACGCAGAGGACGGCACGGTGACCGTGTACCTGCGGGACCTCGCCGGGAACCTGAGGACGGTGAGCGTGAGCAAGTCCTCGCCGGCGCCGAAGTTCGGTCCCCAGCCGAAGGACCTGTCGAAGCTGCGCAAGCTGCGGATCCCCAACCGCCCGCCGAAGGTCGACGCGCGACTGAAGCGCCGCGCGCACGGTGAGCGGATCGCCGCGGGCCGGCGCATCTCCAAGGAGAAGGTGGAGCGCCTGCTTGAGCGTGAGGACGCCCGCGACGTGATACGGATGTTCCGCCCGCGCTCCCGCTAGCAAGAAGCCACCCCGAGGACGCGAAAACCCCGCCTCGGTGTGCGCCGAGGCGCCTCGCGGCGGTGCTGTTTGCGCTGTCGTTGGCGTGGACGCTGCGCCGCGCCCGGCGGCGTCCCCAGGCCGGCGCAGGCGACGGGCAGGGCAAGCGCCCCTCATCGGACGAGACCGAGAACGGCGGGTTGCGCGACACGCGCGTCGCCGACACGCCGAAGATCACCTTCGCCGATGTCGCCGGCTGCGATGAGGCGGTCGAGGAGCTGCGGGAGATCGCGGAGTTCTCCCGCGACCCGGAGCGGTTCCGCCGCGTCGGCGCGAAGCTGCCGACCGGGATCCTGCCGTATAGGCCGCCGGGCACCGGCAAGACGCCACTGGCGCCGGGTGAGGAGCGGCGGATCGCCGTGTATGAAGCCGGCCAAGTGATCTGCGCGGAGGTGTGCGAGACCCACGAGAAGAGCAACCGGGTCACGATGACGCGCCGGAACGGCTGGCTGACGCTCTCGTGCAGCTCAAGGGCCTCAGCCGCGTGGACATCCTCGCCGCGATCGGCAACCAGCCGGCCGCCGGCGCGGCAGCCGGCGCGGCTGTCCGACCAGCCGCCGTCACCCCACCCTGTGGCGTCACCGACACCGCCGAGACGGAGCCGCTCGGCTGCGACCAAGGCGACGGGCCGGGCGGCGTTCGCCGCGTTGCGCGCGTACCAGCAACGCCGCGATCAGGCAACCGATGCGCCTGTCAGTTTGCCGAAGGTTCTATAGTGCAGGGTGATGTGAACCCGCGGTGCTGACGGGGCTTCGAGACTTCTCAACGAGACCAGACTTCCCGCAGCACGTCATCGAGACACCTCTGGGAGGCTAAAGCATGCCCGACACCCTGACCGCTGACGCGCTCGTCGAGAGCGTTGACGCTCGGATCGCAGAGCTGGAACAGCAGCGCGCTGTGATCGACGAGGAGATCAGCCGCCTGCAGGCGATGAGGCAGGCGGCCGGCGCTCCTTCGCGCACCCGCGCGCGTCGCACTTCGGCTCGTCGCGCTTCCACCACGACTCGCCGCACCCGCCGCGCGTCCGCGCGCGCCGCGACCGCGACGGCGGCGACCACCACGCGGCGTCGCCGCGGCGGCGGGCGCGGGCAGAGCACCGAGGAGCGCCTCAAGCAGTTCAAGGAGCTGCTCGCCAGCGGCCCGAAGACCCGCCAGGAGATCGCCCAGGCACTGGGGGTGTCCCCGCCGCGGGTGGAGCAGATCGGCTCGGTGCTGGTCGAGCGGGGCGAGGTGCGCAAGGAGCGCGACCCCAACAGCACCCGCAACCGGATGATCTGGACGCTCAGCAACAACTAACCATCTGCGAGCGTCAGCGCTCTCGTCGGCAACATCGCGCCGCGGCCTTCGGGTCGCGGCGCGACGCGTCTTGGGGTCGGGGAGGCGAAACACACGGTCTTGCGCGGGTGTGCGACGTACGTTCGCGTCCGCATGCCGCAGCGGCGCGAGAACACCCGCATCTGCCTCATCGGCGCCCCGGGGACGGGGAAGTCCACGCTCGCCCAGGCGCTGGTGGCGAAGATGAAGCTCCAGGGACTGGACGTGGAGTTCTGCCCCGAGTACGCGCGCACCTATTTCCGCCAGACCGGCGCGCCGAAGAACGTGTTCGAGCAGTTCGTGATCTTCGCCGGCCAGTGCGAGCGCGAAGACGAGCTCGACGTGCACGACTACGTGGTCGCCGACTCGGCGTCGTTCATGTCCGACACCTTCTACAGCTACATGCGTTTCAAGCAGGGCAAGATGGGGCCGGACCCCAAGCTCGACCGCGCTTATGCAGAGCTGCAGCGGCTGTGCGTGCCCCGCTTGAAGAGCTTCGACCACATCTTCTTCATCCCGTGCGGGCACTTCGACGCCGGGAAGGACCCCACGCGCGAGTACGTCTCCGACCAGCGGATCCTGGACCGGATGATGCGCGGGTACCTGGACTACAACCTCGCCGACTACCACGTGGTCGGGGCCGTCGGGCTCGACCAGCGCCTGGCGGAGGTGATGCGGGTGCTCGCCGACCGCGGCGCGATCCCGTCAGCGACCGCCGAGGGAGACGGGCTGCCGCCGACGGCGGTCGACCACGCCTAGCCGCCTGCCACACAGGCGGTCCTGTCGTGCGCGAAAACGCGCGGTCACCCCGCCCCGGCGCCGCACAGTCACGGCATGGACGCGTATGTGCGCGAGGTCCGCACCGCCGCAGGCCGGCGGGTCGGCGCGCTCGTGCGAGCAGGTCACGGACATCCGGTCGTGTTCCTCCACGGGCTACTGGACTCCAGCGCAGGCTGGGTGTCGACCATCCGCGCAACACACCGCCCCTGCTATGCGCTGGACCTGCCCGGCTTCGGCCGCTCAGAGCGCGCGGAGCGCCCCGAGCTTGAGACGTACGCGACCGCGGTGCTGGACGCGCTCGACGCGCTGGGGGTGGAGGCCTTCACGCTGGTCGGTCACAGCCTCGGCGGGGCGGTCGCCGCGGCGGTGACCGACCAAGCTCCCGGGCGGGTGTCGGCGTTGGCGCTGCTGGCGCCGGCGGGGTTCGGGCGGATCGCGCTCGCCGAGGCGGTGTCGGTGCCGGTGGTGCGCCAGCTCGCCGCCGCCGCGCTGCCGCTGGCGTTGTCCAACCCGGTGGCGATCACCGCCGCGTACATGACCATGGTCACCAACAAGCTCCCGCCGGCCAGGGAGATCGTCAAGCGGACGATGCGCTCGGCCGGACGCGCAACCCCAGGGGCGGTGGACGCCACCAAGGCGATCGTCAGCGCCGGCCGGGACCCGCAAGGGTTCGCTTACCGCCGCGTCTGGTACGACGGGCCGGTCGGGGTGCTGTGGGGCGACCGGGACCGGCTGGTGCCGATCAGCCACCTGCGGGGTGTGCGCCGCGCGTTCCCGCAGGCGCGCGTCACCGTCTGGGAGGGGATGGGGCACCACCCTCAGGCGGAGCGTCCCTCAGAGCTCGCCCGCTTTATCGAAGCGACCTGTGCTCGGGCGCGCACACACCGCCGGCGCCGGCGCCGCGAACGTCACCGCCGTCGCGCGACAGAGCTCGCGAACGCGGCGTGAGTGGGTATGTTGGGACGCTTGTTGTCCCGCTAAGTCGTGGCGACGGTCTCTGGTTCCGCGGGCGTGTCGGACTCGGCCAGCTCCACGAGCTGCTTGAGCGCGTTCGCGAGTTGCGCATCGGTGATGCCCGCCATCTCGGCCGCGATCCGCTGAAGCCGGTCGGTCTGCTCGCGCACGCAGTCAACGGTCTCGGCTGCTAGTTGAAGAGTCCTAATGTGCCGAGCCTCGTCGGAGACGGGGACATACCGGCTGAGCGCCCAGGTCAGGACGCGAAGCGCCTCATCTTCCTCCAGCGGGTCCAACGCTTGTTGGATGGCGCGGAGAGCGTCCAGTTCGGCGTTGCTGGTCCTCCTCCGGCGAATCTCTGTGCTCATCGAAAACAGCCCCTCTCAGATCAGGTTCGTCGGACAACACGCCCACCCTAACTCTAGGAGAGGACGTCCGCGTCCCCGCGTGAGCGGAGGCCCTTCAGCTAAGAGCTGAGCCCGCCGCGTCTGGCGGGAAGGCCGCTCTGGAGCGCCCAGCGGGCTCTCACCAGACTGGCCGGCAGACCGGCGGGACGGGTTCTGACAACACCCCTAGAAGTTGGCCCGTTTGCGACCAGGCTGGTGCGGTCGCGCTCTATCGGTACCGTACTGTCGGCCCAGGAGTTCGAGATGGCCAAGCGCAAGAAGGAAGACAGCCGCGAGTACGTGATGGACCTCGCCCGCTCCTGGAAGGGCAAGTTCATCCGTGACGCCTACGAGCGCCAGCTCGGCTTCGTCTACGACATCGATGCGTCCGAGGAGCTCCCGCGGCTGGTCGCGCGCTTCCCCGACGGGGATCGGATCATCAACCTCGTCCCCACCGACGACCTCAACTACACCGCGCCGGGGCATGTACGCGCCCGGTATCGGCCACCCACCGAGGAGGACCTGGCGCGCATCGACGCCGCTCGCCGCCGCGCGTAGCCGACCGCGCTTTTCGAAGCGCACCGCGGCGCCGGCAAGGCGAAGTTCCGCCGCTGATGCGCCACCCCCACACCAGACCTCACCCTCAACGTGAGGGTGAGAGTTGGCGGGTTAGGGCGCGCTTGGGCGCTCAGCAGTGGATGCTGGGGGCGATTAGCGCGCCGAACAGCCAGACGTGCGCCACCCACGCCACCGCGCAGGTGGCGAGAACAAGCAGCAGCCCGCGCTTGGCGAGGGTGGGTTTGATCGCGGCGTGCGCGCCCAGCTGGAGGGCGACGAGCGCGGCGAGGGTGAGGTTCGGGTGCCTGGTGAGCTCGCAGCCGCCGATGGGGTGGAGGTTGATCCGCGCCAGCGAGATCGCCGCGGAGAGGCCGATGATCACCGCCGCCGCGCGGCCCCACGCCCGCCGGCGCTCAAGCTCGGCGAGGTAGGGGTCGCCGGGGCGTGGCCGCCTGCGGCGGCGGCGTTCCTTGCGGAAGAAGATCCCGCTGGTGCCGGGCAGGTCGATGGTGGTGACGTTGCGCAGCGTCCCGATGCTCTTGGAGAAGACCCCGGCGCGGAAGTTAATCGAGAACCCCTTCTTGGAGATCGTGAACCCGAGGAACTTGCCGAGGATGGGGAACGTCTTGCGAAAGCGGAAGTTCATCGCGCCCTGAGGGTGCGCTCCGCCCCACACCCCGGCTCGGTTTTCCAGTGTGCGGCGCAATCGGCGCGCGCGCAGTACGGTCAAGCGGTGAGGCTCAAGGAGAACAGCTCCAGCTGGCGGGCGCGCGGGGTGATCCGCCGCGACTTCCGGCACGCACACGGCGACCCGGAAACACCGCGCCGGCGCGGCCGCCGCAAGGACACCCACCGGTTCTGCCGCGGCAACCCCAACAAGCCGCATCAGCTCCCCGCAGTCGAGCTGCCCGACTTCGGGCCCAGCCCGGTGCAGCGCGTGGAGGTGGAGTGCGAGCGCTGCGGCGCGCTGCTCGTCCTCACCCGCAAGGGAGAGTTGTTCGAGAAGACCCCGTACCGGGTGATGGGCACGGTCGTGTACTTGCGCACGTACATGTACGACGGCCCGCCGAAGGTGCGGCGCGACCCTCTCGCCGAGCGAGCCCGCCTGATCAGGAAGCGCGAGCGCGCCTACCGGCAGCATCGCCGCGGCGACGCATCAGCGGCGTGATCGCGCGCCACAGGCGTCGGCGCCCCATCGGGGCGGGAGGTCGGCCACGCGTTGCTGGCCTTCTGCGCAGCCGAGGCGACCGTCCGCGACCCCACCGCCCTGCCCGGCGGCTAGTTCTCGTCGTTACCGGGCCGGGGCTTGGCCCAGCCGGGAGTGGTCCCGGCGTTGACTCGGGCCAGCGGCCCTCGCAGGTACTGGCGGAAGACCTCCTGCATGGTCAGGCCGGACAGCAACTCCTCACGGCTGCGCAGACGCTGCTGGATGCGGCGGACGCGCAGGTCCAGCGTGGTGTTCCGGCGGCTGCCGTCACGGGCGAGCGCCTCACGGACGGTGTCCTTGGAGCCGACGAGCACCCCGAGCCGCTTGCCGCGGGTGAGCGCGGTGTAGATGAGGTTGCGGCTGAGCATCCGGTTGGCGCCGCCGGGGCCTGCGATCACCGGGCAGATCACCGCCGGCGCCTCTGAGCCCTGCACCTTGTGGACGGTCGCGGCGTAGGCGGGGATGAGGCGCTCGATGTCGTCGCTGCCGGTGTAGTAGACAGGCCAGCGCCTGTGATCGTCGAACTCGACGGTGACGCGCTTGAGCTGGGGATCCCAGTCGACGATCCTGCCCACGTCGCCGTTCATGATGTCCGGAAGCTCTGAGCCGCTGGGCGCATAGCGGTTCTTGGTGTTCAGCACCCGGTCACCGACCCGCAGCGGCTCATCCCCGTCGCGGATCAGCTCTCCCTTGGGGTTGCGTTTGCGCTGAAGCGCCTTGTTGAGCACGTACACGCCCGCGTCGCCGCGACGCTGCGGCGCGGCGATCATCACCTCATCCGCCCCGACCCCGAGCCGCTGCTGGGCTTGCTGCGCCACCCGGAGGATCGCCGGCACCGCCTTCTTAACGTCGTCCACCTCGACGAAGTGGAAGTCGTCGACGACCTCATGACCAAGGTCGGCCTCAGCCTCTTCCTTGCTCCAGTAGGGCTCCTTGCCTTCGCGGATGCGGTGGGCGTTGAGCACCAGCAACGACCCTGCCGCTTGGCGGTGGATCTTGGTGAGGCGGGTGGTCGGCACGCGTTCGGACTCGATCAAATCCAGCAGCACCGACCCCGCCCCGACGGCGGGCAGCTGATCTGGATCGCCGACGAGCATCACCCGCGCGCTGGGGGAGATGTTGGAGAACAGCCGCTCGGCGAGCCGCATGTCGAGCATCGACGCCTCGTCGACGATCAGCAGATCACAGTCGATCCCCTTGCCCTGATCGGCGGTGGCGCCCTCCTGTAGGGCCTTGGGGGCGCGGCGTCCCGCATGCCCGAGCAGACGGTGGATGGTGGACGCGGGCCGCCCGGTGGACTCCTCCATCCGCTTGGCCGCCTTGCCGGTCGGCGCCACGCACCGGTACGTCAACCCGGCGAGCTCGGCCTGGGTGATGACCTCCTTCAACGCGGTGGTTTTCCCGGATCCTGGCCCGCCGGTGAGGATCGAGAGCCGCTCACAGAAGGCGTTCTCGACGGCCTGCCACTGCTCGTCGGTGATCGTCGAACCGCGTGCGCGCGCCTCCGCGAGCGTCTGCGGGGGACCGCCGGGCAAGCGAGGCTGCACCAGCCGGTCTTCCAGGTGTCTGAGCAGCCTGGTCTCGATGAGGTAGTTCTGCATCGTGTAGATCCGCTCGGCACCGTCGTCGGGGTCGGTTTCGGCGAACAGCCGTTGCGCTGCGATCCCCTCGTCGATCGCCCGGTTGATCTGGGTGTCGTTGGGGGCGGCACCGTCCCGCTGGAGAACCTCGGGGGCGCGCGCGAGCAGCTCCTGGCGAGTCAGGCAGATGTGGCCGTCTTCTTCGGATGCCTGGATGACGTACTCGACGCCGGCGCGCAGGCGCCTTGGGTCGTCGAGCCCGATCCCGAGCTGCTGCGCGGTGCGGTCGGCGATCCGGAACCCGATCCCGTCCACGAGCGTCATCGCGTACGGGTCCTCTTCGACGATCTCCTTCGCGCTGAGCCCGAAGGCGGCGATGATCCGCTTCGCGGTCGCGTCCCCGAGCCCGAGCTCGGAGAAGAACGCCATCAGCTTGCCGTCTGAGCGGAACTGCTCCCAGCGCGCGGCGATCTCATCGGCAGTCAGGCCGCTGAACCGGGATGCGTCCTGTCCGCGCACGCCAAGCAGCACGGACGGGTCTTGGTCGATGCGCTGAAGGCAATCGACACCAAGCTGGTCGACGATCGCCTCTGCGAAGGCCTCATCTACCTGCGGGAAGCGTTTCAGGTACGCGACCACCCCGGCGCGGTCAACCGGGTCGGAGTGGTCGGTCTCCCACACCTGACAGTACTCGCCGTAGCGGGTGTCGTCCCGCCACGAGTACCGCTTGACGCGGATGACATCGCCGACCTGTACGGGCCCGTACTTGCCCTTGAGGATGATCTCCTCGCCGGTGCGTTCATGCCGGCAGCGGGCGATCGTGAACCCGTCGGGCTTCTCGTCCTGTGTGTCTTTGGGGAAGAGCTTCCACAGCACTGTTGCCTCGAACGGCAGCTCATCGCCGAGCTGGCGGGCGCGGCAGCCGGAGCGCACCACGCGGCTTCGCCCGCTCGCGTAGCGGCGAAGCTGCGTGGCTTCGGCGGCGCCGCTGCCGGTTCCCCGTCCCATCCGCTCGACGATACGGCGACGCTGGGCCCCGACCGCGCGTTTCGCAGTGTCGGTGACGGTGAAATCGCCGCCTGGGCGAGCCGGATGCGCGCAGGGTTGACGCATGCCGCTGATCGTGTTCGTGTTCGCGTTGCTGCCGCCAGCGCTCGCGTTCGCGCTCAGCTTCCTGCCACCCAACACCGGCGGGGAGGGGCGCGTCGTGCTGTCACCCGGCGGGCGTCGTGTGCTGCTCGCCGCGGTTGGGGCGGTCGCGCCGGCGTTCTTGTGGCTGCTCGCCGCCCACCCTCACGTCGCCGTGCCCGTCGCCTGTATGTTGTCGCTGACGGCCGCGGCGTATGCGGCGTGGATCGCGCTCGGATGGGCGGGGGTGCTGGGCGCGGGGTTGCTCGCCGTCGGCGCGGCATCGGGCATCGGCTGGGCTGTGAACGTGCTGTCGGTCGCGGCCGGCGTTGGGGCTGCGGTGATGTTGGCGCGACAGCTGCCGGCGCGCACCCTCGCGTTGGTGTTGGCGGGGTTCGCGTGCTTCGACGCGGCGCTGGTGGCGAGCGGGCTCGTCGGCGGGGCGGTGGGGGCCCTGCCGGCCCTCGGGGTGCTGTCACCGGCTGGGCTGGTCGACAACCCCCCGGTGTTCAACAGGGTCGTGATCGACGGTCATCTGCTCGGCGCCGGGGATGTGTGGTTCGGCGCGAGCCTCGGGTTGCTGCTTGGGGCAAGCGGCGCTGGTGTCGGTGAGCGCGCGTGGGTGTGCGCGACATACGCCGCCGGGGCGGTGCTGCTGTTCGCGGCGGCCGCCGCCGCCGAGGCGGCCGTCCCGGCGACGATCCCCGGTTCGGCGGCGGTGGGAGCGTGGCTGATGGCGCGGCGGCGGGCGAAGAACCACGCGAAGGTCGCGTAGGGGACCTACGGTCAAGGTGTCATGCGCGGCCCAACACGGTTCGAGGCGCGCGAGCTCGCGCTGTTGTTGTTCGTGATCGCGTCGCTCGCGACGGTCTTGAGCGCGATCGGGATCATCGGTGGGGACAAGGCGCATGAGCGGGTCGGTTACCGCGACCCGGTCGAGCTGGTCGCCGCCGACCTCACGGTCGAGGACGGTGACACGATCCGCTGGCGCGGACACCAGACGATCAGGCTGCTGCAGATCAACGCGCCGGAGCTGGATGAGTGCATGGGACGGGAGGCGAAGGCGTTCTTGCAGCAGCGGATCGCCGCTCACCCCAGCACGCTGAGGTTGATCTTCGACCCGCGGCTTGAGGCGAACCGGTACGGGCGCACGTGGGCGTACTTGTCGGTCCGCTACCGGGACGTCGGGGTGGAGATGGTGCGGCGCGGGCTCGCGCGGGCGTACTTCATCAACGGTGAGCGCGGTCGTTTCGCCGACGACATCGAGCTCGCTCAGCAGCGCGCCAAGCGCGCCGGCCGCGGGATCTGGTCGAAGACGTGCCGGTCATGAGCGCCCAGCAGCTTCCCGCCGACACGATCGCCCGCCTGGAGGCGGTCGCGTTCGACCTCGCCGCCCTCCACGATGACCCCGACCCCGTCGCGGCCGCCCGCCTGATCTCAGACGCGGGGCTGGCGGTGCTCGGCGCGGGGCGGCGCAGGGTCAGCGCCGCGATCGACGACCAGCATGTCGCGAAGTTCGCATGGCGGGGAGAGGGGTTGGCGGACAACCAGGTTGAGGAGCTGATCTGGCGGCGCGCCCCGCAGGAGCTGCGCGAGGTGCTGTGCCCTGTGGTGATCCGCACCTTCCAGGGCGCGCTGGTGATGCGCCGGTGCGTGCCGCTCAACAGCGACACGTTGAGCGACAGGACGTGGTCGCCGATCCAGAGGATGCTCGCCCGCTACGGGATCGTCGACACCAGCGTGAACGTCGGCGTGCTGGAGGGCCGTCTGGTCGTCTACGACTACGCGATGGTCCGCCCGGAGCTGTACCGCCAGCTCATGAACGCCCCCGCCTCAGATCACGCCGGGCCGCCGCGGCGCTGAGCGAAACCACTGCGTGCGCGCCACCGTGCCACGCATCAACAAGTCGTGCCTCGCATCAGCCTGCTGCTATTCGCGCTCATGGTTGCGCTCGCCTCCATCTCCGGCTCAACCGAGGCGCACGCGGCGCCACAGCCGAAACCGCCGACGAGCAAGGTCAGCTACCTCGCGAAGGTCGTGGTGCCGACGAAGGCGACCGAGCAGCCGGGATCCGGCAGGACGATCACGAAGCTGGCGACGCGCGCGCGGATCTACGGCGGCAAGAACCAGCTGTTGATCCTCGACACCGCCCGCCGGCACGGCAAGCTGTACTACAAGGTGCTGCTGCCGGTCCGCCCCAACGACGCGGCCGGGTGGGTGGACGCCGATGATGTCGTGGTGTCGCGAACCAGCTACCGGCTGGTGATCGACATCTCCAGCCGTCGGGTGACGCTGCAGCGCGCCGGCAAGCGGAAGCTGTCGGTCCGCGCGGTGGTCGGGTCTTCGCGCACCCCAACCCCAACCGGGCTGTTCGCGGTCTCAGAGGTGGTGCCGCAGCCGAAGCGGTCGAAGCTCGGGTCGTTGGTGATCGCGCTCACCAGCCACTCCAACGTGCACTTCACCTTCGGTGGCGGTGACGGCCGGGTCGGCATCCACGGCTATGAGCGCCTCGGCGCGCGGCTTGGCAGCGCCGCCTCCAATGGGTGCATCCGCATCCCCGAACAGCACCTGCGCCGGATCGCCAAGCTGCTGCCGCCCGGAGCGCCGGTGCTGGTCCGCCAGTAGCCGAACCGCAACGAGCCGTCGGCGGGCCAGCATCGCCTTGGCGACCGACCGGCGGGCGGCCGCAGCCTACGACCATCGCGGCGAACCCCTCGGCGGCTGCCGCGCCCGCCCGGCAGAGTCGGCCCAGCGGGCGCCTCATCCCGCAGGGCCCAGGCTTCTCACCAACCCGCCACAGGCGAAAGGCAGAAAAGCTCGCTGTGTCGCCTGCTTGCGCCAGCGTCCTGCAACAGGCCGCTAGCTCGGCGCGCAAAGGGGCGCTGTCCGGCAGCCGGCTCGGGCGCTTGCGCAAACCCGGCCCTGCCGTGGGCGATGTGCTCGCCGCACACCCCAGCGGCACCGCCGGCGGTGAAGTCTCACCCCACCGCGCGCGGGCCGGCGCAGCGTCGGTTGCGCTAGCCGGTGACCGCGATCGGCTTCGGCGGGCGGAGCTTGCGCAGCACCTGGACGGTCGCGGTCGCCCGCTTCGGACGGCTGGAAGCCGAGTCGGCGGTGGCGGTGTTGCGGTGGCGACCCACGCGCGCGTCCCGGTCGAACCGCACCGAGAACCGCACGGTCTTCGACTTGCCGCGCCGCAGCGTGCCGACCCGCCACAACAGCTCGCCCCGCACCAGGCTCGCGCCCTTGCGCGACATCAACGTCGTGTCGGCGAGCAGCGGGTCGCTGATCACGACCTTGCGGGCGGTGTGGCGGCCGCAGTTGCGCACCCGGATCGTCCACGCGACCGTCCCGCCCTGGCGAACCTTGCGGCGGTTCGCGCGCTTGCTGACGCACAGGCGCGTGACGTTCTCACGCGCGAGCAACCCGAAGTCGTTGTCCATCGACGGCACGCCGGAGACGAGCGTGATCGGGGTGATGAGATCATCACCGTTGCCGGCGCCGTCCTTGTCCCAAGAGGCCACATACCCTGACGGGACCTGCTCGGCGACGGTGTAGGTGCCGGGCATGAGCGGGCCGAAGCAGTACCGCCCGTCCTTGCCGGTGGTGGCGGTCGTGTCGTCCGGCACCTGGTTCCCCAGCCCGTCGGACCCGCTGAGCGCCACCACGACCCCCGCCTTCGGCGGCTCGCCTTGCTGGTAGCGGCCGTCACGGTTCGTGTCGACGTACACGGTTCCGCACAGCTGGCGTGGGCGTGCGTTACCGATCACGACCTCACGCACCTGCCCTGAGGTGAGCGTGAACGTCTGCTCTGGCGCGGTGGTCGGCACCCACCCCTGTGGGTTGGGGTTGGGGAGGATCTCGGCGACGCGGTAGGTGCCGGTGATCGCGTCGGTGACTACCAGGCTCCCGTCACCTGCGGTGCGCTGGATCGTGGTGTCGGTGCCGATCCCGTTGCCGGTGGGAGCTTCGACGCTGAACGGCCAGGACCCGATACCCGGCTCGTTGGGCTGACGGATACCGTCACCGTTGAGGTCCTCGAACTTCGTCAGTCGCAGCGTCCCCACAGACTGAGTGATGTCGAACACCGACGCTGCGCGGGCGGCGAACAGCGCCTGCCCCTTACGGAAGTAGGTGATCACCACGCAGTACCGGCCCGGTGTGGTGTTCTTGGGCACCACGAAGCTGGAGTTGATCTGATACGGCGCCTTCGCCCCGCTGATGTCGTAGCTCTGCGGCGTGAACCACGGCGCCAGCGGGCCGTTGAAACACCCGGTGGTAGGATCGGAACCCTGCTGCTGGCGAACCGCGACCGTGTACCTGTCAGGGTCGGTGTCGAGGAAGTCGAGTGTCGCCGACCAGTACTGGCTGTGAGCTCCGTCGTTGACCACCGCCCGCGGCGGGGAGACGCTCACGCCGAGAGTCACCGACGCAGCGTGGGCGGCAGGCACGCACACGCCCAGCGCGGCGAACGCGCAGAGGATCATCCAGCCCAAAGAGCGAAAGATGCGGGGTGCGTGCACGATCACAGCCTTCCTCCAGTGGGGTGTCTTGTGCCGACGGTACGTTCACGCACACCAACCGCCCGGTTTTCGCAGATGCATCGACCATGTGACGAGCTCGTGTTGGTCGCAAACGCGCCAGATTCGGGTGTTTTAGGGCTAGCAGACAGGCCCAGGTCTCCTTCAGCATGTAGATGGAAGGCATGACCAGGCTGTGTTGGCCCCTGTCCCGGGCCGCCGTCGCCGCGCTGGCGGCGCTGGCGGCGCTGCCCGCGACCGCGGCCGCCGGCGGCTGGCATGTCGGCCCGGCGCCCGGCGTGAACGCGCAGTTCCTCGCCCACGTCCCGGCGGACGGGCGGGCAGACGTGTGCCTGGTCGACTCAGGGGTGATGAGCACGCGTCTCACGGACGGGGCGGTGCTGTCGCGCCACAGCGTCACCAACGCCGGCGCGGAGGACAGCAGCCCGAACCGCCACGGCACCGCGATGGCTCACATCGGCCTGTCAGTGTGGGGTGGGCTGCAGCTGCACTCCGTCCAGGTCACCGACGCCAACGGCGCCGCCACCTCAGCTGAGGTCGCCGCCGGCATCCGCGCATGCGCCGCGCTGGACGCGGGGGTGGTGTCGCTGTCCATGGGTGGGCGGATGGCCGCGTGGGAGCTCGCGGAGATCGCCGATGCGGTGATGGCGGCACAAACCGCGGACAAGCTCGTGGTGGTGGCCGCCGGTAACGCCGAGACCCAGCCCGACGGCTCGGGAGGGGCGTCGGACATCGCCCGCATCGACGGGGTGTTGTCGGTCGGCGGGTCGGGCCGCCGGGGCGGTCAGGTCAACGACCCCGCGCGCCGCACGGCTGACGGTGCGCGCGTGGACGTCGTCGCGCCCGGGGAGAACATCCCGTTCACCGACATCGACGGTTACACCTCGTGGGAGTCGGGCACCTCGACTTCGACGGTGATCGTCGCCGCGGCCGCCGGCGCGTTGCGGCAGCTGAACCCGGCCGTTCGCGCAGCCCAGCTGCGCCGCGCGCTGATCGAGACCGCAACCACCGGCGCCCTGGTGGACATCCACCGCGCCGCCGAGGCGGTCGGCGTGCAGATCCCGGCCGCGCAGGGCCGCGCCGGCGTTGGCGCGCGTGAGCGAAGCTCGCGCCGGCTCCCCGCCCCCCGGGGGCTGCGCGCCCGACTGGTGCGTGGCCGGATGGTGGTGTCGGCGAAGCGGCTGCCGCGTGGCGCGCGGCTGGAGGCGTCCGCGCGCGGGGTGCGGGTCAAGGGCCGCCGTCGGGTGGTGTTCTCCCGGCTGGTCGCGCCCGTGCGCAAGCTCCGCGTCCGGGCGGTGTCGGCTACGGGCAGCTCACGTTGGGTCACCGTCCGGCTGCGCCGTCGCTGAGCTGTCGTCTTCGGCGACGTCGATGACGTCGGCGGGGCGGATCTCGATCCCGGTCGGCACCACGCCGGCGCCGCTGACGCGATCGCGAGAGGCAGCGGGGACCATCGCCGGGGCGAAGAACACCTTGGTTGCATCCGGTTGCCCACCCGCCGGGGGTCCTTGAAGTGGTCGCGGCTGACGGTGAGTCCCGAGGCGGAGCACGAGCGCTCGTAGCTGTCGCCGAGGCGGTATGCACTCAGCAGCATGAACCCCCTGCGGCTGTCGTCGAGGATCCGCCTGGTCTTCTGGTAGTTGCGATCGGGGTCCGGGCGTGGGGCCTCTGCCATGGGCGCCATCACCGTAGCGCATCGCGTGCCGGTGACCGCAACGTCGACAGAAAGCCCATGTGCGTGATGTCGAAGCAGCGCGCGTGCGCCGGGTTAGGTTCGCCCCATGGCATCCGCGCCCTCCCCGCTTTCCCTACGAGAGCTTGAGCTGCGCTCACAGGCCGCTCATGCTGCGCTGCCCGACCAGCCGTTGCGAGAACACGCAGCAGACGGCGGGGAGCTGCGGCTGTTCGACGTGGTGCTGGCGGTGAACCTCGACCCGCCGTGGCGGTACGCACAAGACATCCTCTGGCTGGAGACGCTCACCTGCGGGCCGGTGGGGGCGCTGCGGTGCGCGCAGGCGTGGGTGGACTCACAGAAGGGACTCGACTGGGAGTACGAGGTGACGGGGATGCTGCGGCCCGGATCGCTGCGGGCGCCGAAGGTCGGTGATCTGCTGGTGCGATGGAACACCCCGATCGATCACCGCACCCCGCCCGGCGCGCTCGTCCGGGATCCGATCAGCGGCCTGCGGGTCGGTTACACCGCCACCCCTGCGGCTGAAGACCGGCACCTGACCGACGTGGCGCGCGAGCAGCGGTTCAGGTTGTTGACCAAAAAGCCCTTGGACTACGCAGAGCCGGTGTGCCTTGCCCCCGAGGTGGTGTGGGTGGACTTCACCGGCGCTCCTGTCGAAAAACGCAATCCCGGCGGCGCCGGCTCCGAAGCGTAAGGTCGCCTCATGGGGAGAGGGTCGGCGACCAACACGACCGCGGCCGAGGCCGCGGGCCTGCGGCAGATCGCACGCCGGATCGCCGAGCGTCACCGAGACCGCCGCGACCCCACATCGGCGGGGAGGCGACGATACCTCGAAGGCGTCCAGGCGTGGGCCGCCGGCGATCACGACAGCGCAGAGCGCCTGTGGCGGGAGGTGCTCGCCGACGACCAGGCGCTGGCAGCGGACGCGCTCCGCGGCCTGCTCACGCTCCGACCCGACGACCATCAGCTGCTTCAGCAGCTGTATGAACGCCGCGATCAGCTCGGCGCCTATGACCGCTACGGGCTCGCGCGCCCCCGCCCGACCTGGACGGTGTTGGGCAACGCCCGCCAGGCGCTGCTCGGCCGCGCGGAGGTGGAGGCGGCGTGGGCGATCAGCCTCGCCGACCGCGGCCGCCTCGATGAGGCGTGGGAGGTGTTCAACGGCTCCAGCGGGCTTGACGCGCGGATGCGGCAAGCGGTCAGGACACGCCTGGAGTTCGAGGCCGGCGACTGGGAACGGGCGTGCGCGTCGGCGCTTCAGCTCGCCAACGATCCTGAGCTGGGGGACGACAGCCTCCTGATCGCGGCGTCAAGCCAATGCCAGCTCGGCAACTGGGACGCGGCGGTCGCGCCGCTTGAGGTGGTGCTGCGCCGAAGCGCAGACTGCGACGTGCGGATGCAGGCCAACTACATGCTCGGCCGCGTGCTGGAACAGCAGGGGCGTCAGCGGGAGGCGGCGGTGATCTGGCGGGAGCTGTTCGACCGCCAGCCCGACTACGCCGATGTCGCCAGCCGCCTCGGGCTGCGGGTCGACCAGCCTTCAGGGCGCGACCCGTGGCCGGAGGCGCTCGAAGCGTTCCTGGGCCCGCTCGCGCACGACCCCCACGTCGCCGACCCGCACCTCTACGGGCCCGCGAGCTGACACGCCCTCACCCGCCGGCCGGCGAGCGCGCCCACAGCTTCCGCTCACCGCGGCGGGAGGGTTCGCTGCGAGGCGGTGTGCGCGGCCTCACCGGCGGCCTTGCGCCCCTCACCGGCACGGGCCGGCTCACGAGCAGGGGCGCTGGCGCAAAGAGCGTAGATCGCCGCGGCAGACCCCAGCAGCCAGCCGCCGATCACGTCCGTGAGGTAGTGGTGCTCGGCGGGGAGCATCGTGAGCGTGGCGGGGATCGCGTAGAGGTAGGGGATGATCCGCCACTTGCGCGGAAGCGCAGACACGGCTGCGGCGCACACGACCGCGGCGCGCAGCGCGTGCCCTGACGGGAAGCTGTTAGTCAGCTCAAGCGAACCCGCGGTGTAGGGCATCGGTCCCGCAGGCTGGGGGAGTGTCAGCTTGAGGGTGAGCTCGATGAGCGTGCAGGCGCCCACCGCGCCCACCAGCGCTGTGAACGTCTGCCGGCGACCCTGGTGCGGGTATAGGTGCAACAGCAGCGCGAGGATGATGATCGTCCCCGCAAGCGAGAAGTGCCGGGCCGGGGACGGCGAGGATCCGGGGTTGAGAAACGACAGCGCCCCGTCCCGGCCTGCGGTGGCGCGGTCCACAGCGACGAGCACTCCCGAGGCGGTCAGCGCGCTCACCGCGACGAACAACGCCACAAGCGCGCGCACGCTCGGCGGCGGCGGCGGCAGCGCTCTGCGTGAAGCTCGCATGGCTGCGTGACCGTAGGGTGCGCAACATCAGCGACCGCGCTTGTTTGGATCGGCCATCCGCCCAATCAGCCCCGGGCGACATCCCCGGCGGCCGCCGTGCTCCATGAGGTGGTCGTGCGCGCCAGGTTCAAGGAATACGCCCACACAGGGGCCTCTGCTCGCCAAACGATGCGGTCGCCGCCCGTGAGCGCCGTATGGTCGGCGTGACCTGGGGGTTTGCGGCTCAAGCCCCGGCCTTCAGGCCGGGGTTAGCCGCTTTCAGGTCGTCGTTGCTGCTCGACGCACTGCCGGATGATCTCCAACGGGGCGCCACCACACGACGCGGCGAAGTAGGACGGCGACCACAGGTGATCGCGGTGCGTCCGCGCCTGGTAGTGCTTGCGCAGGAGCCGGGACGACACGCCCTTCAGCGAGTTCACCAGCGTCGACACCGCAACCTTCGGCGGGTACTCCGCCAGCAGGTGGACGTGATCATCTTCGCCGTTTATCTCGACCAGGTGTGCTTCGAAGTCGGTGCGCGCTTTGGCGAACACTCCACGCAGGAAGTCGAGGTGCTCTCCTGTCAGCGCCCCACGCCGATGCTTGGTCACGAAGACCAAATGAACATGAAGCGCGAAAACACAATACCTACCGCGCCGGTAGTGTTTGAATGATCGGCGTGCAGCTGCGGTACAGCTTCCGCCTCTACCCGACGGCCGGTCAATGTCAAGCGTTGGCGAAGGCGTTCGGGTGCGCGCGGGTGGTGTACAACGATGGGTTGCGCATCCGCCAAGAGGCCCACGCCGCCGGGCTGCCCTACATCAAGGACACCGACCTCCAGCGCCGGGTGATCTGCGAGGCGAAGAAGACCCCCGGGCGGGCGTGGCTTGCTGAGGTGCCGAGTGTCGTGCTGGTGCAGTCGCTGAACGACCTGCACAGGGCATACCGGGCGTTCTTCTCCTCGGTGTCTGGCAAGCGCAAGGGGCCCCGGGTCGCCCCACCGCAGTTCAAGTCGCGCAAGGATCGCCGGCAGGCGATCCGGCTCACCCGCAATGGGTTCTCCATCCGTCCCAACGGCCGCCTGTATGTGGCCAAGGTGGGCGAGATCGAGGTTCGCTGGTCCCGTGATCTTCCGGCCGAGCCCTCCTCGGTCACCGTCATCAAGGACGCGGCCGGCCGGTACTTCGCCTCCTTCGTCGTCGAGGTCGACCCCGAGCCGCTGCCGGAGACTGATGCCGAGGTCGGGATCGACCTGGGGCTGACGCACTTCGCTGTTATGTCGGACGGGCAGAGGATCGCCAGCCCCCGGTTTCTTCGCCGCGCCGAGCGGCGGTTGAAGAAGGCGCAGAAGGCCCTCTCCCGCAAGGAGAAGAACAGCAAGAACCGGGCCAAGGCCCGGCTGAAGGTCGCTAAGGCGCATGCCAAGGTAGCCGACGCGCGCCGGGACTTCCACCACCAGCTCTCCACGAAAATCATCCGCGAAAACCAAGCGGTGTACGTGGAGGACCTGGCGGTCAAGGGCCTGGCGCGCACCCGGCTGGCCAAGAGCGTCCACGACGCAGGCTGGGCTCAGTTCGTGGCGATGCTCCAGTACAAGGCCGCACGGTACGGGCGGGTCTTTGCCCGGGTCGGCCGGTTTGCGCCCACCTCGCAGATCTGCTCTGCCTGCGGCGCGCTGGATGGCCCCAAGCCACTGCACGTTCGCTCTTGGACGTGTCGGCATTGCGGCGCCGTCCACGACCGGGACCTCAACGCCGCGAAGAACATCCTCGCCGCCGGACGGGCGGAGAGGCTAAACGCCTGTGGAGCCGGCGTAAGACCGGGGCTTGCCCCGGCGGCTGGCGGTGAAGCAGGAACCCACCGAGGTGTCGTGTAAGGCGGCACGGCAGGAATCCCCGGCCTTCAGGCCGGGGAGGACGTCAACTGAAGATGGCGGCCGGCACGAACACCAGCAAGCTCACCGGCGAGGATCTGCGCATCCACACTTTCGCGCAGACCGCCGAGGGACACTGGGAGGCTGAGGTGAGCTTCAACGGTTCAGAGCCGGTGCGGGTGTGGAACCGCCATGGCGGGTGGACGACCGTCCCGGACGAGGACGGGGTGATGCGGGAGCTGCTGCCAGTCTTCCGCGCGCGCCTTCAGGCAGAGCTCGCCGGGCGCACGGGCGGGGACGCAAGCCCGCCTGCGCCGCGGCCGGCCCGCCGCGCAGCCTGAAACGCCGCCGGGCCCACCGGGGTCCTGTCTGGCGGGTATCGTCAGCGTGGATATGGGGATGCGGGACGCCATCCAGGCCACGGTGAGCTGCGCGATGTGGCTGGTCCGCCGCGGCCATCCGGAGCTTGCGATGCAGATGCGCGAGGAGTTCATGCGCCAGTGGGGCATCAGCGCAGAGGAGTGGGACGCCGTCGTGGACGAGCTCACCTCCTGTGCCGAAAGCCAGGGCGACCAGCCCAAGATGTCGCTGCGGCAGCTGGAGATCGTCCGCGTCCGCGCCGGCAACGCCCCCTAACCCACACCCACGGACGCCATTAAGGGGTCGCTAAAGGCGTCTTACCGACGTATCACTGTCGGCGACGCGTTGTCCGGGGGCATATTCGCAGGCGACCCGGCAGGCGCTGGGCCTGCTGGCTGTTGACTTCCTCCCCACGCCTGAAGGCGGGGGATTCCCGTGGCTGAGGCGCGTGGACGCGACCTCGGCCTCGGGTGGTTGGCGCTTCACAGACCGCCCAACGGCGAGGTCTCCACGCCCTGTCACCGCCAGCCCGGCGGCGAGGCTGTTCTTCGCGGCGTTCACGTCGGCGTTGTCCTGGTGGCCGCAGGCGCGGCACCGGAACACCGCTTGGCTTTCACGGTTGTCCGGCACGCACTTCGGGCACCACACGACGTGGTACGCGCACTGGAAGACGACGTTGCTGTTCAGCTTGGAGCTGTCGCGCGGCGGGGTTTCCCGCCAAGCTCACAACCGGGCGTGTTCAGCGTCCCGTTTTCGCTCTGGCGGGAAGACGTGGGAACGCGGCGGACAACCGGCTTAAGCTCACCGCGCGCCGCCTGCCGCGACCAAGACGGCGCTCGATCATGACCGTCGCGTACGCGGACGCGAACGACCGCCGCGGCTTGACCGCCACCGCGGGCAACCTGACGCGGGCGGCGCGGCGCACCCTCAGGCGCCTGGTCGCGCATCGGCGCTGCTGTCGCGGGACGACGACGCAGGCCCGCACCAGCCAGTCGCCGCCGCGCAACCGCAGGCTCGCGACAGCGGCGCGGGCTCGGCGGGGGTTGGCGGTGAGGGTGAGCTTGAGCGTCCCAGCCTGGCGGCGGCCTTGGCGGATCGGGCGGGTCGCCACCACCGCCTGGGCGCGCGCACGCCCGCCACCGCCGCCCGGGCCGGCGGCGCCGTCGCCTGTGCCTGCGCCGTGGCCTTCACCGCCGGGCGGCGAGTCGGGTCCGCCCGGTCCCGCCGGGCCGGGAGGAGGCTCCGGCGCCGGAGGCGGCGGAAGCGGGGGAGACGGGGGTTGGGGCGAGGGCGCCCCGCCTCCAGCTGACGGTGGCGGCGGGGCGCCGCATTCCCGCCACAGCTCCTCGCACGACCCCAGGAACGCGCTGCGGTAGACGTTCCAGTTGGCGGCGAGGTAGCTGCCCGCCGGCGGGTCGGGGTGAAAGTAGTCGTCACGGTTGCAGTCGTAGGCTTCCGCGACCGGCGTGCCGGTCGCAGGGCAGAGGTAGCGGATGTCCTGGATGCGGCCCGCAGGCCCGCCGTCGGGGTAGCACATCACGTCACGTTCGTCGTTGCAGTGGAGGTTGCCGGTGCTATTGGGAGCGCTCAGCTGGACGCCGCCGAGGTTGTGGGTGATCTCGTGCAGCATCGTCGCCGGTTCTGCGTACCGGCTGTCCGGCAACACCGCGGGCCCGAAGATGACCGCCTCCAGCCCGCCGAGGTTGTGGGCGTTGTGCGCCTGCGGGGTGGGGTCGTCGAACATCCACGCTGTTCCCAGCACCCCGTCGCTGCCGCGGAGGTTGTCGGCGTAGATGGCGAGGTTCTCCCCGTAGCGGACCGGCAGCTGGCCGCGGACGTCCTCGGTGATGCGGGCGAAATCCGGGCTGCCGGCGATTACGTAGTCTGACCGCTTACCGGGGAGCTTCACGTACGCGATGTCCGCGTACTGGTCACCGCAGGCGGTGCCGAGGTCGAAGCGGATCGTCTTGCGGCCATCGGTTTCCGCTGCGATCAGGGCGGTCAGCAGCGAGACGTTGGCTTGGAGGCGGTCGGCGAGCTCGTCGAAACGGTCCTGCTGATCGGCGGCGTGGGCGTACACCACCCTGATGCGGGGCTGGTCCTGGTGGATGCCGTGGGCGGTGTCGTCGCTGGTGCGCTTGAGTCCACACCACCGATCCGGCAGTTGGCCGCCGCTGACCGGCGGCGCGGTGATGCTGGTGAGGCGGCGGCGCATCACCGCCTGAGCGAGCGCCTCATCCTGGGCGGTGAGCTCCCCGCCGTCTGCGTGTAGGACCGCCACCGGCGCGCCTAAGACCGGTGGCGCGCCGGCTGGTGGGGCGTGGCCGGCGCGGGCAGGGTGGGTGGCCGTCAGCGACACGGCCGCGGCGATGAGGGCGGTGAGCGTCCAGGCGCCGACACGCTTCACCCCTCATAGCTAGCTGCGCGCCAGCTCGCGCCGCCGCCTTTCGCCCGGCTACTTGCCCGTTACGTCCTTGACGGCGGCGCGGGAGACCCGCAGCTCAGCGGCCCGGTACTGCTTGGACGCCTGGGCGCTGATCGGCGCGTGCACCCAGTCGACCTCGAACCCGCCCGCGAGACGCATCGTCTCGATCCGCTTCACTGTGCGGCGCAGCTGCACGGCCTGATCCCACGGGATGAACGGATCCCACGTCGCGACCGCGTACAGCACCCGCGCCTTGATCTTCTTGCCGTGCTTGGCGGGGCTGAGCTTAGCGAGCTGCTTGCTGCCGAACGCGTCACGGGCCCACTTGGTGGTGAGCGCAGGACCGGAGCTCTGCCGCGCCATCCCCGGCCCGCCGGAAGCCTTCTGCCGCCCGAGCGTGGTGAGGTCGGTCGGGGCGCCCTGCGCGATCACGCACGCCACGTCGCTGCGGCGCACCGCGACCATCAGCGCGAGATGCCCGCCGGCGGATCCGCCGGACAGGCAGACCGGCACCTTCTTGCCGACGAGCTTGCGGACACGGTCGTAGAACCACAGCACGTCGGTGAGCGACTTGCTGTAAGGCCGGTAGCTGATGTTCACCGCCGTCCAGCCGCGGGCCGCCCACAAGAACGCCTCGGGCCGCTCGGCGTGAGCGGCTTCCGGCCCGACGGTGAACCACCCTCCGCCGTGAATGGTGATCATCACCTTCTTCGGGTTGGTGGGGCCGAACACTTCCACGAACGCGGGCGCGCCGGGGAAGGTGAGCTTCTTCGCCTCTGCCACGGGGGTGACAGCCGCCAGGCCGGCGAGCGCTGTCAGCACAACAAGAGCGAGCTTTCGGGGGATCACCCGGCGAAACTAGGGCGCCGATCAACGCGCCACCGAAGTTTCGCCTTTCAGCGCCCGCTCGATGTTCGCGAGGTACGGCTCCAGGTCCCCTTCGACGGGGTTGATGATGATCGCGTCGAAGTCAGCGTCGGTGAGGTGGTCGAGCTTCTGCTCTGAGGCGTGCTCAGCCTGGTAGGTGACGCCCGGCCGGTGAGCTTTCCACAGTTTGCCGCCGAGGCGGCGGATGAGCGCGACCGCCTCGGGTGTCCGCACCCCCGTGTAGAACACCAACCGGGCGCCGGCGCTCCAGAGCGCGTTGATGCGCCGCTCCATCTGGTCGGCCCAGTAGTAAGGGTCCAGCTGTTCGCGCGCGTTCCCCCACGCTTGCAGCAGATGCCGATAGTGGGGGTCGCTCTTGTTCTGCTCGCCGATGCGGTGCGGGGTTGGGGCGAGCAGCTGGTTGACCTCGGCGATGATGCAGTCCGAGGAGGCGCAGCGCACCACGCCCCGGTAACGCCGCTCGCAGTGCTGGGCGATCACGTCCTTGCCGACCCGGGGCTTGCCGACCACCCCGACCAGCCGGGGCGCCTGCGCCGGCAACGGCAGGCCGCTGGTGGTGATCAGCTTCTCCTGCTCGCCCGCAGGGGTGGGGTTGGTCGCCAAGGTGGCCTCAAGCGCCTGTTGCAGATCGGCGAGCGCCTCGGCGGGAAGCCGGTTGAAGTCGCTGGGGAGCGTGAGGTTGCCCACCAAGCGACCGTGGTGGGTTCACCGACGCGCCCGCGGGTTTCTCGCCTCACAGCAGGCCGGGGCGTTCGCCGCAGGCCGCAGCGGCCGCCGCTTGAGCCAAGGCCCGGACGGCTCAGCTGTCCTGGCCTGCGGGGGAGGGCGCGCCGCCGCCGGTGTCGACGGCTGGGCGCCAAACCGACGCCTCAGCGGGCGGCGAGCCCGGTGGAGCCGAACCCGCCCTCGCCGCGGCTGTCCGGCGGGGCTGGGAGCTCGTCGACTTCCTCGGGCCGGGTGAGGTCGCAGTCGACGATGACCAGCTGCGCGATCCGCTCCCCCGCCTTGCACGCGAAGACCTGCGGGCTTTCGTTGGCGAGCAGCACCTTGAGCTCGCCCCGGTAGCCGGAGTCGATCACCCCCACGCAGTTCTTGAGGTTGACCCCGAACTTCGCGGCGTTGCCGGATCGGGGGAACACCAGCCCGACCTTCCCCGGCGGGATCGCGACCTGCAGCCCGGTCGGGATCGCCGCCCACTCACCGCTCTCAAGCTCGACGTCCTCGACGCAGCAGAGGTCAAGCCCGGCGTCGAAGCGGTTCGCGCGCACGGGTGGTTTCGCGTCGGGGTGGATGCGGCGGAACTTCAGCATGACACCGCCGACCCTACGGGCAGCGCACGACCGGGAGGGTGTTTCTCGCCGCGGCAGCGAAAGCCCGGATCGCGACGCTCCGGCTGGCGTACGGTCTGGCGCATGGAGAAGCCGACGAGCGCTGACAGCAAGCAGGGCGGGCGCGCGAAGTGCACCGGCTGCGGGCACGAGTTCACCTACGAGCCGCGGGATGTGTTCAGTGGCGTGGTGTTCTGCCCGAAGTGCGTGACCCGCGCCGACCGTATCGACTAGACCGGCTTCCGGGGGCGGGTGCTGGCGGCAGGCTTTGCGGCCGGCGGGCACGCACGCCGTACTGTCTGTGCCGTGTTGCCCGCTGAGCCCCGGTCATGGAGGGCCTGTGGGAGCTGCTCAACGCAAGCGAAGAGACGCTCGCGCTGATCGCCCCGACACCGCCGCGGGCGGCGCTTGCGCGCGAGCCGTTCGTCGAGTTGCTCGAAGCGACGGGCAGGTCGGTGAACCTGCTGCGCCTGGCGCTGGCCAAGGCGGAGGGGCGCAGGCTCGCAGAGGCGCTCATCAACGCAGACGAGCCGCAGGCGCGCACGCTCACACACCAGCTTGCCGGGCGGGCTGGAGTTTGCGCGCCACCGCCGCAGCGGGCGAAAGCGGGATGAACCCCACCAGCTGGGGCTGGGTCGCGGCCCGGTCGCGCGCGGTCTCAGGCGAAGCGGCCTGTCAGACCGACGGGCAGCTCACGACGACATTGTGCGCGGATGCGCTCACGGTTGGGCGGCGAGGCGCCGCTGCGCAGCCACGAACACGCGGAACCGCGGGTGCGCGAGCGCCTGATCGAGCTGCTGGGAGGTGAGCATCAGCTCCGGGAGGCGGTTGATGTCCCCGAGCGCGCTCATCATTACGCACGACTCCGCCAGCGCGCGCAACAGCGGCACGATCACCTCCGGGCGTTCATCCTCAGGCAGGTACTGGTTGAAGATCTCCCGACCGCGGGCGAGCGTCCGGGCGGCGACGGTGAGCTCGATCGCCATGTCGTACCCGAGCTGGCGGAAGTGCTCGATCTTCGCCTCCGACAGCTCATCCAGGTTGGAGGTCACTTCCGGCAACACCTCCCGGTAGACGGACACCGCCTGGACGAGCAACGCGACGATCTCAAAGATCATCCCGCGCAACCCGGCGACGATCCGCTGCTCACGCTCCCCGTGCGCCATGACCAGCCGACCCTACGCGCGCGCCACCCCACCACGCCTCTTATGCGAACTCGCCACAGCCCGGGTGGCGATCACCCGGCCGTTCATCGTCGGCTCGCAGGAGGACGGGGAAAGGCCGCGGGCCTATCAGGTTGCGTCCCAGACTCATGGGATGCTCTGCCTGCATCCCGACACGGTGCGGGAGGTCACCCGCCGCCACGGTGAGGAAGGGCGCCGTTGGCTTGCGCAGCTGCCCGGCCTGCTCGGGGGTGTGCTCGCCCGCCGCCGCTTGCGGCTGGATGGGACACTGAGCGGGTCACGCAAGGTGGGGGGGGGTGGTCGTTAGGTGTGTCGACGAGGAGGGCCGGCGGGTGCGCGCCCGCAAGGCCGCCGGCCGGCAGCTGCGCGAGCTGCTGGACAGCCTTCACCGCCCCACAGCAGCGCGTGCGGGGTTGGTGTCGGTGTGGGAGTGGGCGCGTGAACGTCTGGAGCTCGCCGCCGTCAGAGCGCGCGAGCGTCGCATCGGCGAGCTCGGCGCGAGCCGGCTCGCGCACACCGGCGCGGCGCTGGGAGTCCGGAGATCACCTGCCCGCAAGCGGTGCTGGTGCGCGGGGACCTGCGCCCGGCGGGCGTGCTCGCCGCCGCGCAAGGGCTGGTCGCCGTGGATCCGCGCGGCCTGATCGGCGATGGGCGCGTGGACGCCGCGTCGTTCGCGCCGCATGCCGCAGGCAACAACACAGAGGCGTGTGAACGGCTGGTCGCAGCGCTCGCCGCCGACCGGCGCCCCGAAGGGCGGATCCGCGCTTGGGTGCAGGTGCTCGCGTGCGCCCCGCTTGTGGCAGACCTTGTCCGGGGCCGCGCCGAGCAGCACGCCGGGATGTCGCGCTCGTACGCGGCACAGGTGTAAGCAGCGATCGCCGAAAACCGGCAGCGGCTGTCATCTGGGCGCAGTGTCTGTGTGTGGGACGGGGAGCCCGTGAACACCATCACGCCTACCAGGCGCTCGCATCCAGCGCGGCGCTGCGCCGGCGCGTCAACACCGCCGCAGTCGGCGCGGCGTGCCGTGAGCTTGCGGTGTACGAGCATCATCACCGCGCAAACGGCGAGCCGTTCGGCCGCGAGGCACAGCGGCGGATCGTGACGTTGGTGCGTGAGCTGGAGCGGCACCCATCCCCAGAGGCGCAAGAGGCGGCGCGCCGCGGCCGCGAACTGCTGGTGAAGTCCAACCGCAAGCTCGCCGAGTGGTTTGCGCGCAAGCACCGCGGCTTCGGGCTGGACCCAGAGACAGCTGTGCAGTGCGCGATGGTCGGACTGAACGCCGCGATCGACCACTACGACCCCGACAAGCACGAGTCGTTCACCCGTTATGCGATGTACCGGATGATGGCGGCGTTGCGCAACGACGCCGAGCTGGAGGTCGGGCCCGTGCGGTTGAAGGGCAGGGCGTTCGAGCTGCGCAACCAGGTTCGCAAGATCTACGAGGAGCTCGCCGCCCACGGGCGCGAGCCGTCGCTTCAGGAGCTCGTCGACCGCTACAGGGCCCTGTATCCGGAGCAGCCAACCACCGAGGAGCGGATCGCTGCCGTCCTCCCGCACATACTGACCGCCCCGCTGCCGCTGGACGCGGTCATCACCAACAGCGAATACGACAACCTCCCATGGTTTGATGGACCGTATGAAGCCGCTGATCTCTCACGGGGAGCGCGCCGCGTCCGGAGCGCGGTCACCGGCCGTACGCGGCTTGTCCCCGCTGACACAGCATCCGAACAGGAGAGCAAGCTGCTGGAACGTGAACGCCAAGAGGAGATCCGGCGCGCGGTCGAGGAGATCGAAGACCCGCTGGAGCGCAGGCTGCTTGAGATCTACCGGCTGGGGTCAGAGGGCGGCGAGGTCGACCAGCTGAGCCTGTACGACGGGGTCTATCGCGACAAGCAGGGGCGGGCGTACAGCTCGGACAAAGATCTGGTGCAGGTGTACGCAAGGCGCGGGATCGAGGTGGAGCGTCGGCCGGAACGAAAGCTGTACAAGGGCTTCCAGGCCGGTGAGCTGACATGGGAGCCGCACAGCGACCTCGCCAGGGAGCTGTTCGAGCTGTCCGGCGGCCGTCCGCAAACCTCGGGGACCATCCAGTACAAACTCAAGCTCGCAGACGGAAAGCTACGCGCGAAGCTCGCGCATCTGCGCGATGAGATCCGCTACCGGGGCGTGAACGAGCTTGAGCACTCCGAGGCCGCGCGGGAGCACGCGCGAACGGAGCTCGTCAACCGGGGGGTGGTCAGCTGGGACGAGGCGGAGAAGCTGAAGACCACCCGCCCAGCCGAGGACGGGACGTTGCGCACGAAGGGCAAGCTGCGCGAACTGGCAGAGCGGCACGGGATCGTGGACGAACACGGCTGCCTTCGGCGCGAACCGTTGCGCTGATCCGCCGGCAGCCGCTCGGCAAGACCGCCCCGGGGGCCCTGTGGTGGGCGAGCTGACCTGGCAGCGCTGCCGTGGTAGCCGCAGTTACTAGCGCTTCATGCGCCTTCTATCGGGGCGCTCCTAACGGGTGGGTCCTCGGACGACCTCTGCAGGCTGGTGTCGGCGCTGATCGCGTCCATGGCGGCAGCGATGGCGGGTCGCTTGGTCGATCCGCCCCCGCGCAATACCAGCCGCGCCTTACGAGTTTGGGGGTGAAAGGTCTTGGCGCCGTCCTGGCATAGTGGGCGAACACGGCCGCCTTCGGCGCGAACCGTTTTGCTGGTCCACCGACAGGCGCGCAGCATGCCGCCCCGGGGTTTTGCTCGCAACCTGCCAAGAGCGTGCGGTCACCGTCCCGTGGTGCCGTAGCGTGGCGGCATGGACTTCACCGCCTACGCGGACACCGACATCCCCGAGGTCGTCGTCGAGGAAGAGGACGACGGGAAGCTGCGCATCGTCGGGCCCCGCCGGCCCACCCCGGCGATGGACGAGGGAAAGATCATCGTCGCCAGCAGCCAGCGTCAGGTCGATGAGACGCTGAAGCGGTGGGTGAGCCTCGGGGTGCAGCCGATCGCGCACGACCTGGAGTGCGCCCCGTCGAACACCGTCTGGAACGGCACGGGCCTGCACCCCCACCTCGGGGTGATGCGGCTTGCGCAGTTCGCTGTCGCCGACAACGGTGACGGTCGCGCCGAGGCGCTGGTGGTGGACGTGTGGAAGTACTCGATCGACGGCTGGATGCGGCTGATCACCGACCCGCAGTGGCCGATCATCGTCCACTACGCGGCGATGGAGCAACGCTGGCACGGGTGGCTGTACCGGGCGCCGATCACGAACATGATCGACACCTGGCACGCGAGCAAGCTCGCGTGGGAGGCCGATCACCGCGACCTGATCGAGGCGGGGGAGAAGCCGCCGAAGGTCAGCCATTCGCTGGCGGCGGTGTGCCTGCGCGAGCTCGGGGTGGAGGTGGACAAGACCTACCAGAACTCCCCGTGGGATGCGGTGAAGCTGTGCGAGGGGCAGCTGCGCTACGCGGGGGTGGACGTGCTCAGCCTCCTGGATTTGTGGCCGGTGCTCGCCGAGCGGCTGGACGATGAGGCAATGCAGAAGCTGCGCGAGAAGGCCCGGGAGCGCGCCGAGCGTGCCTGCGCGGTGCCGCAGCGCGTGGAGGAGGGCCTGCCGGCGCCGGGGTGTGAGGCTGAGCGGGCGATCCGGATGATCCGCGCCGCCCGGTCGGAACGGGAGCTTGAGCAGGTCCGCCGCGCGCTCGCGTACATGCGGCTGCACTGGTCGCGCCGCGATGAGGTGGAGGCTGAGCTTCGCCGCGCCAAGCGGCGGCTGCGGAGAAGCGGCAAGCCGAAGCAGCCGGTGCGGGTGAAGATGGCCTCCTGGAAGACCCCGTTCTGACCGCCGACGGCGGCGGTGAGCGAGAGCGCGACGTTCGTGATCTTCGACACCGGCGCCGCTTGAGCATGTGCGGTGCGCGGCGGGGCGGGGGAGGTGTGCGCGATGCGCACCATCCGCCCACAGTCGGCGAGCTCCTCGAACGGGGTGGGGATGAGCGGGCTCGCCCACCGGAGGCGGCGGGCGGCGGCGAGCGCGCCGGCACTCATCGAAGATGAGCGACGCCTGCCGCCGCGCCTCTCTCCCGGACCGCCTGGCTGGTGACCGCCGGGGCCTGCCCCTCGCCGGCCTGATCGTCCTCCTCACCGGCTACGTCGGCTACTTTGGCGTCCTGCTCGCGATCGCGGCGGCGGCCGTGCACCCGCGCTGAGACGCGAGCGCGAATCAAATATAGCGCTAGCGCTATATTTGATGCATGGCAAGCGCCGACCTCATCTCTGTCAGCGCTGCAGCGCGAGAGCTCGGTGTCAATGTCGCCCGCGTCAGGGCGATGCTGGCCGCCGGCCGACTTGATGGCCGCAAGGTGGGCGGGCGCTGGCTAGTGCACAGCGCCAGTGTCCGTCGCCGTCGACGCGAGCGACGCGGCCGCGGGCGCTCCCTCACCCCCGCGAATGCCTGGGCGGTGTTGTTCCTCGCATCCGGTGAGAACGACCCGCAGATCTCGGGCTCCGCCCGCTCCCGGCTTCGGCGTCTACTCGACCTGCGTGGTGGCGTCGAAGGCCTCCTCGACCGCTTCGACCAACGGGCTTCGGAGCGTTCGCTCGTCGCGCACCCCGGCATCCTTCGCCACTTGTCCTCCGATCGGCGGATCGTCCTCACGGGCATCAGCGCCGCGGGCGAGTATGAGCTGGGTATCGGCGCCAGCGACGAGGTCGACGCGTACGTCCCGGCCGAGTCAGTCGTAGACGTGATGACCACGTTTGCCCTGGAGGAGCCTCGCGTCGGGACCGCCGGGAACGTTCGGCTACGCGTCGTTCCCGAGGGCATCTGGCCGTTTCGGAAGCATGTCGCGCCGCTCGCCGTGGTGGCGCTCGATCTGGCCCAGGAGCTCGATGTTCGCAGCAGCCGGATCGGCCTCGCGACCCTCCGCCGGCTGGATCAAGAGCACCGCTGGCGAGCAGCATCGAGCTGAATCCCCCCGATCGCGCGAATGGCTCGCAGACGACGTCCACACACGGATCGGTCGTCGCGGGCCTCATCCATTCGGCGGCCGTCGTCCGAATCCAGCCGGTTGACGACCGCGCCAAGCGCCTCTGGGAGTCCGCTCTCGCTCTGGCCGACGAGTTGCCCGACCAAGGCTGGGTCCTCGTGGGCTGGCGGCAGCTCATCCCTTGCTCCTACGCATCGGGGTGAGGGTCTAGCCGTAGGGCCTCACGCGGCTGCCCCTCCTGCAGGGGCCGGGCTCAGGCGCGCACCGGCCGTGAGGCGGAACGCACCGCCTCGGCGTCGGCGGGGCGCTCAGCCGGCGGGTGGTCGAAGGCCGGCGGGTCTGAGCGCAGCGCGTGGGCGAGGTGCATGGTCCCGAACCACCAGCGGCGCGACCGGTCCGTGTTGGCCTCTTGATGGCGCTCCACCAGCCCGCGGGCGATGCTGGTGGCTTCTGTGATCGAGGTTGCGCGTTCGACGCGGTGCAAGGATCCGTCGCAACCTGGCGGCTGCTGGGTGAGCAGCACCTCGCACACGGAGTTGACGTAGTAGCTGCACCAGCGCCCGTTGGCGTAGCAGCAGCCGACCAGGGTGAGCTCGGAGACAGCCATGTAGCGACGGTAGGCGCTCACCGGCGGATGGCCGCGCCTTTTCCGCTTGCGCGAGGCGGATGGTGCGGTGAACGTTCATGCGCGCCCTAGCTTGGGCGGGTGAACGCTCGACTTCCGCTTCCTGCTGAGACCGACGGGTTTCGGCTGACGCGTCGCGGCGATCTGTGGCTGGTCGGGCCGGCGAAGGCGGGACCGCTGATGGATCAGGCGAACTGGCTGGAGGAGCTGCTGTGGCTACGCTCTGCCGTGCTGCGCGACACCGGTGACGGCCACGGCGAGGTCGTGTCCATGGGCTTCCCGAAGTTCTTCAACGCCGGTGAGCGGCCGGGTCACACTGCACGGATGGAAGCTGCGTTGCGAAACGGCGAGCCGGTGCGGTTCACCCTCAAGCTGGACGGGTCCTTGGCGATCCGGTCGGTGATCGACGGTGAGGTGGTCTTCCGCACCCGCGGCAGCTTCGACGGTGGGGAGCGTGGACAGGCGATCCGCGCGGTCGCCGAGCGGCGCTATCCGGTGCTGCTGGACCCGGAGTTCGAGCCGGACCGGTCGTTGCTGTTCGAGTTCGTCTCACCCCAGTACCGGATCATCATCCGCTACCCCGAGCCTGACCTCGTCCTGCTCGGCGCGGTGTGCCACCGCACCCTCACGCTCGCGCGCATGGAGGAGCTCGCGCAACTCGCGCACGCCAACGACCTCGCGCTGGTGGAGCAGGTGGAGTTGCCGCGTGACCCGCGGCGGCTGCTCGCAGCCGTCCGCGACTGGGACGGGCTGGAGGGCGTGGTGGTGCGTTGCAATGCAGATCAGACGCTGGTGAAGGTCAAGAGCGCCTCCTACCTTGCCCGTCATCGTGTCCGGTTCTCGCTGACCGCTCGGGTGGTGCGACAGCTGTGCGAGCAACACGAGGTTCGCTCGCTTGATGAGTTCGCGCGCGTGCTCGCGGACATGGGCGGTGACTGGGAGGTCGCCCAGGACGTCCAGGGTCTGGTTGACGCCTACATCAGCGGCTGCCGGGACGCTGAAGCTGCGTTCACCAAGCTGCAGGGTCGTGTCGAAGCGGCGTTAGCGGCGATCGACACCGAGGATCCGCGGGAGCGCCGGCGGCGGTTCGCGGTAGAGTTCGCGAGCAAGCTGGACGGGCCGCAGCGCTCCGCGGCGTTCCTGCTCGCCGACGGCAAGCTCGACCAGGCGCTGCGACTGCTGCGAGACCGGATCCTCGATGAGCGGTTCGCGCAGGCACAAGCCGCCGATGACCTGCTGGTCGCCGACGCGTGAGTTTCACGGCCGGTGCGGTCTCGCGTCGCCGGTGCGCTGCGGTGGCTGCCGCGACGGACACTCCAAGGGCCGGTGAGCGGCATGGCCTGCGGTCGGCTGCCGGCAACGCGATAGGTTGGTGGGGATGAGCGGCTTCGACGAGCTCCGCGCCCGCGGGTGCGATGACCCGTCGTGCGCCTGCCACGACATCTCGATCGAGCAAGTGCAGAACAAGATCCGCGCTGACGTCCAGCGCGTCGGCTGGTCGGCGATCGCCACCGCCGACGTCGACGGCACCCCGTACTTGTACACGATCGGGCTGGAGGAGCGATACGAGCACCCTGAGCTTACGGTCGCGGGCCTCCCGCCCCAGCGCGCTCACAGCATCGTTGCGGCTGTCTGCGATCTCATCGCAGCCGGCCGTAGGCTGCAGGCAGGGGAGCTGCTTGACGGGGTGCTATCAGGTTGCCCGCTGCTCGTCCAATCGCGGGACGTGGGCGCAGACGGCCTGCTGTGGGCGCAGGCCGCCGGCCACTATCAGGATGCGTGGTTTCGCATCCTCCAGTTGCTCTGGCCCGACAGCCACGGCAGATTCCCCACCGATCCTGATTGTGGGCTGCCCGCAGGCGCCTGGCAGACGCTCACGCCTACGCCTGGCAGCTGAGGCTCCCCCGGCCTCAAGGACGGGGGTCATCCCGGCGGCGTAGACCCCGAGGCGCCGCGGCGGATCCCGTGTGAGCTCGCGCGCCGCTGCCGCGCGCGCATGTTGCCCGCAAACGCGAGCCTCGGCCGGCTCGCCAACCACGACACCTGCTGGCGGTACCCCTGCTGCTGCGACCTCTGCGCCAACCGGGACGCTTCTCGCGCCACCGCCAAGCAGCGGTGGCTGCCGCGAAGCGTGGGAGGAAGCCGCACCCGGCTGAGCGGCTGCTCGGCAGGCCTGGGACCCCGGCTGGGTGGCCGCGCGGCTGTGCGTTGTGCCGGCTCATATGGCCCGGCTCATATGGCGCGCGTCAGCGGCAGATCGTTGCGGTCCCGGCTCGCTCGCCGCCGTCCGCCACGCTCCGCTCAAGCGTCGCCGTCACCGCGTATCTGCTCGAACGCGTCCAGGATCGCGTGGCGCGATTCCTCCTCATCCCCCTCAGGGGGATGCCCGTACGTCGCCAACACCAGCTTGCCGTTGTCCCGATGGCCTAGCTGATGCGCGACCACATGCGCCGGCAACCGCAACGTCTCCAGCAAATACGTCGCGCAGAAATGGCGGAGCTCGTAGAAGTCGAACCCCGGGTCGATCTCCCGCCGCCGCTTCTCCGGCAGCCGCGACCAGAACGCCTTCCGCACCGGGTCCCAGTAGTAATGGTGGACGCGACCCGAGAACCGCTGGCCCCGCTTGGTGTGGAACACCAGATCATCGTCCAGATGGCGGGGTACGCGGCGTAGCGCCGCAGCCGCCGGCGGCAACAACGCGATCCGCCGATCCTCCCCCGACTTCGGCGGAGCCTCCTTCCCCACCTTCGACCGGAACTGGCGCTTCACATGGATCTCCCGCCGCTCGAAATCAACCCACGAATGCCGCAACGCATACAACTCGCCCGGCCGCATCCCCGTCCACGCCGCCACCTCGATCATCGCCGCGAACACCGGCCCATAGTCGCCATGCACCTCCCCGGCGACCTCGACCAGCAACCCCAGCTCCTCCTCCGACAACACGAGGATGTCCCGCCGGCCACGCCCCCGCCGCACCTTAATCGCCGCGAACGGGTTCTCATCCACCAACCGGTCAGCCAGCGCGTCAGCGAACATCGCCCGCACCGCCGGCACCCGATGCTCATTCTCCAGCGCCCACTCGCGCGCCTCCTCCCGCGACACCTCAGACAACAACCGCCCCGCGAAATCCTCCCCGAACTTCCGCACCTGCTGAGCGTTGTGGCGGTTCGTCGTCTCCGCCGGGCGCGGGTACAGCCGCGTCCAATTCGCCGCGAACTCATCGCACGTCACCGGCTTTGCCACCAAGGACTCCTTTCACCCGCCAGGCGCGCCGGCCTGCGCGGCCCAGCGAGCCTGGCGCCCGGGCCGGCGCTCTTCGGCGCGTCCGGCAGGGCCCGGCCGGGGCCCGCCTGGCGGCGAGGGGGCTGCCGCCTGCGTGCCGCCAGGCGAGCAGGTTCTCGCTTGCCCGTCCGGGCCATCCGCACGCGGATCAGAAACCTTCAGCACCCCTGCGCCTTTGCCAACAACCGATCTTGCAGGCGAAGCCTACATAGGCGCGCAACCGAAACACACCCGAAGAAGCCGGAAAGCCGGGGAGGTCGCCGGCGCCGCGCCCCGCCTCATCTCGGCGCGTCCAGCTCCAGAAGCGGTCTCAGCGCCGATCCCCGGCCGGGGACATCCCGGTTTTTCCAGGTTTGTCCCGGGACGTCCAGGTTTGTCCCGGTTACGCCATCTTGGGCCGTGCTTGCGTTCAGCGTCGCGCCCTGGGCGGTGTTGGCGCAGTCGTTGCGCAACGGTTTCTGCGAGCTGGCGGATCTCGGCTATCAGCCGCCGGCGTCTAGGGCCTCACCGGGTGGGCGCTGAGCGGCGCGCCGCTGTCGAACATGACGCCCGCCGCCGGCCGGGCGGCGCCGGCTCGCATGCGCGCTGGGGCTGGCATGAGGCCGCCCACCGGCTGTTGGCGGGCCTCGCAAAGCGGCGGGAGGGCTGGAGGTGGGCGGTCGCGCAACCACAACCGGCCCAGCGCGCGGCGGTGATCCAGCCATCCCTCGTTGGTGTCTGTGCTGGTCGAGCCGGGGGCGAGCGCGGGCGCCTTCGGCGGCCGGCAGGGTTTCGCTTGGTGGCGCGAACTTCCGGCGCGGATGCGGGTGGCGCGCGCAGTGTTTGCGCATGACCGGCCGCGCGCTCACCGCCGCAGAGCAGATCCGCTGCCTGTTCGGCCACCCGCTGCTTGCCGATGTGTTCTCACGCGAGGGCGCGCGCAGCCGAGATCTTGAAGGCGCGTTGGGGGAGCTCACCTCCTACGGGCAGGTGCGGTTGCGGCAGAACCCGCTCGACGGGCTGGTGCGGTGCGAGCTCATCGCAGCGGACGGCGCGCGGTTCTGCGTGAGCGCCGAAACCGTGCTGCTGTCCGTGTTGCGCTGCCTGGTCGACGTCGCCTGCCACTACGACGCCTACGCGCGCCGCGGGTTACTCGCAACCGACCTCGGCGACTGACGAGCCCTGCGCTTACGGGGCAGCAAATCAGGCCGACCGTACCAGGTGTGGCGAAAAGCGCGCTCGGGGAGCTTCGTCCCGCCTACGGTGCCTGCGATGTCACACCCCGCGAAGACGACGCTGGGTCCGCGCGCCGCGTGCGAGGGTGAGCTTGCGCTCACCGCGGACCTCGCGCTCGCCGAGGTCATCTGCGCCGAGTTGCTGCAGCTGCCCGACAGTCGGCTGCGACGGGCGTTGTGCGCGTTGCGGGTGGCGTTCTGGCGGGCGTTTCATCAGCGCACCGGCGTGTGGAGCTGCGAGGAGGCGGTGGGGTTCACCCGCTGGTTCTGCGCGCTCAGCCCAGCTGCGCCGGCGGGCGCGCTTGAGACAGCCTGCAGGGCCGGCCGCGCAGAGGCAGAGCGCTGCCTTGAGGCGGCGCGCGGCGGCTAGCCGGCGGCCACCCGCCCCGGGCGGGTGATGGCGTTTGCGTTGTTGCGGGAAGGCTGCGGGCAGGTCCCGTGCGTCGGGCACCATCAGGGGGTTGTGAGCCAAGCGATCGCGATCTGGTGCGCCTGCATGGGGGTGCTCATGGCGCTCGCGCCGCTGCTTCAGGCGCGGCGCATCCTCAAGCTCAAGGCCGCCGATGAGGTGTCGGTCGGGCTGTTCTGCGTGATCACCGCAGGAGCGGGCGCGTACCTGGCCTACGGGATCGACACCGGCGCGTGGCCGCTGATCGCCGCGAACGCGCTCGGGGTGATCACCAACGGGTCGACGCTGGCGGTGACGATCATCTACCGGCGGCGCGCCGACAGCCGCGCCCGAGCCTCGACGGCGCCCGCTTCGCTTCGTTGACGCCCTCCCCGTCCTGAAGGCCGGAGATGGCAGGGGGCTTGTGGCCGCCGCCGCGCGCGTCATCGCAGAAGACGCAGGGTAGGCGGGGATGGTGCTCAGCCGGGCGGATGTCCGCGCCGCGGCTGTGAGCGCACAGTTAGAAGTCATCCTCGTCTGCGGGTTCGACCGTGAACTGCTCGCCGGGGTCCGCCTCGGTCGCCGGCACCGGCTGACCGTCAGGGTCGATGAGCTCGAAATCACCCGGCCGGCCGAGGATCTCCTGGCCGGCCAGGTGCGCCTCCTCCTGGGTCTCATACAGCTCGGCGGTGGTGAGCACCACCCCGTCGGCCGTGGTGAAGTAGGGGCGCCAGACCGCTTCCTCCATGCGCTCGTGGGTAGTACGAGCCAGCGTCCCGCACGGGGTTTTCGCCAAAGGCGTGTCCCCTTGGTGAACGAGTGTTCGCTAGACCGACCATGTTCAAGGACATCACCAGCCGGTGAGGGCTGCCGCAAACGAGCGGTCAGGTTCTCGCCGGCGACGTATGTTGATCGTGATGGCGGCTAAGGTGAAGCGGCGAGCGGCCGGGGGTGGTGAGGACGAGTTCCACGTCCTGCGCGTGCCGTTGCGCCTGGATGCGCGTGAGAAGCGCATCGTGCGTCAGCGGCTGCTGGCGGTCGGCCTGCTCAAACGCGCGTTCCTGCGGCTGCTGCTCAAACGCGTCAACGCGATGCACCGTGACCCTGACTGGGCGGCCGCGCGCCGGTTGCCGGCCGGCTCGCCGCAGCGCGCGCAGGCGTTCAATGCAGTGAGGCAGAAGCACGGCTTGGCGTTGTCGCAGATGGACGCCTCAGAGCTGTGCAAGACGTTGTGGCGGGGAGCGTCGCGTGCGCGCACACGCGAGTTCGTCGAGGCCCAGCAGGTGTCGCGCGAGCTGGCATCGTCGCTGCGCCGTTCGCCACGCAAGGAGCGCGCGCCGCTGGGCTGGATGCCGTCGGTCATCTCCGCGCGTGTCGCGGGCGCTGTGGGCAGGGAGGTGTGGAAGTCCGTGGAGGAGTACCTCTACGGCCGGCGCGGCCGCCCCAAGCCCAAGCCGCCGCACCTGAACCGGACCGCGTGGAACGAGGACAACAAGAGCGGGATGTTCCTGCACGGCGACTGCCTGGTGTGGAAGCAGGCCGGCGGGTCGCATCGCAAGGACCTGCGGCTCAAGCTCTCAAAGCGCGAGTCCTCGGACTGGTGGGCTAAGCGCCTGGCGCAGCGGCGCGTGGTCGCGGTCGGCATTATGGAGGACGCGGGTGTTTTCTACGCGCTGCTGCGCGTCGCCGGCCGGCCCTACCGCGACCCGTCCTATCTCGCAGCCGTCGCGCATGGCCAGAGCGTGGGGATGGACGCCTCGCCGACCAACCCCGCGTTCGTCGGCGAGAACGACAGTTTCGTCGGGACGCTCGCCAGCCCGGCCGCACGGGAGCGCCAGTCAGAGCTGGACAAGCAGATCAGGCGCTTGCAACGCGCCCAGGATCGTTCGCGCCGCGCCATGAACCCGGACTGCTTTGACGCGCAGGGCCGCGCCATCCGCGGCAGGCGACAGAGGCGTAGGTCGAAGACCTACCGTCGCCGCCAGGGTCAGTTGCGCAACCTCCAGCGTCGCGCGGCCGCGCAACGCCGCACCGAAGCCGAGAAGCTGACCCGCAAGGTGATGATGCTCGGGACCCGCGTGGCGGTCGAGAAAACCAACCATAGGGCGTGGCAGCGGAGCGGTTTGAAGTTCGGGAAGCGGATGCGTTTCACCCGCCCCGGTGAGCTGTACGCCCGCTTGCGTGCCGAGACGGCGCTGCTGGGTGGCGTGTTCATCGAGCTACCGGCAGGCTCGCTGGCGCTCTCCCAGCACTGCCTGTGTGGCCATCGCGCCAAGAAACCGCTGTCTCGGCGTGTCCATTACTGCGAGCGGTGTGGCCTCGGGCCGCTGCAGCGTGACCCGGGAGTTTGCGGCGCAAGCCTCGGTCTTCAGGCCGGGGTTAGCCGCACCAGCGTCGACACCGCAACTTTTGGCGGGCAGGTCACCAGCAGGTGAACACGATCATCCTCGTCGTTTATCTCGACCAGGCGCGCTTCGAAGTCGGCGCACATCTTGGCGAACACCCCTACGCGGTGCCCCACGCCGATACATGGAGCACAAAAAGCACAGTGTCTGCCGCGTCGGTGGTGTTTGAATGATCGGCGTGCAGCTGCGGTACAACTTCCGCCTCTACCCGACGCCGGGTCAGCGGCAAGCGTTGGCGAAGGTGTTCGGGTGCGCGCGGGTGGTGTACAATGATGGGTTGCGCATCCGCCAGCAAGCCCACGAGGCCGGGCTGCCCTACATCAAGGACACCGACCTGCAGCGCCGGGTGATCACCGAGGCGAAGAGGACCCCCGAGCGGGCGTGGCTTGCCGAGGTGCCGAGTGTCGTGCTGGTGCAGTCGCTGAACGACCTGCACAAGGCATACCGGGCGTTCTTCGCCTCGGTTTCCGGCAAGCGCAAGGGCCCCAGGGTCGCCCCGCCGAAGTTCAAGTCGCGCAAGGATCGCCGCCAGGCGATCCGGCTCACCCGCAATGGCTTCTCGATCCGCCCCAACGGCCGCCTGTATGTGGCCAAGGTGGGCGAGATCAAGGTCCGCTGGTCCCGTGATCTTCCGTCAGAACCATCCTCGGTCACCGTGGTCAAGGATGCGGCCGGGCGGCACTTCGCCTCGTTCGTCGTCGAGGTCGACCCCGAGCCGCTGCCGGAGACTGATGCCGAGGTTGGGATCGACCTGGGGTTGAAGCACTTCGCTGTGCTGTCAGACGGGCAGAGGATCACCAACCCCCGGTTTCTTCGCCGCGCCGAGCGGCGGTTGAAGAGAGCGCAGCGGGCGTTGTCCCGCAAACAAAAGGGCTCGAAGAACCGGGAAAAAGCGCGACTGAAGGTCGCTAAAGCGCACGCGCGGGTGGCCGACGCGCGGCGGGACTGGACGCACAAGCTCTCCACGAAGATCATCCGCGAAAACCAAGCGGTGTACGTGGAGGACCTGGCGGTCAAGGGCCTGGCGCGTACCCGGCTGGCCAAGAGCGTGCACGACGCAGGCTGGGCTCAGTTCGTGGCGATGTTGGAGTACAAGGCCGCCCGGTACGGGCGGGTCTTTGCCCGGGTCGGCCGGTTTGTGCCCACCTCGCAGATCTGCTCTGCCTGTGGCGTGCTGGACGGCCCCAAGCCGCTGCACGTTCGCTCTTGGACGTGTCGGCATTGCGGCACGGTCCACGATCGGGACCTCAACGCCGCGAAGAACATCCTCGCCGCCGGACGGGCGGAGAGGCTAAACGCCTGTGGAGCCGGCGTAAGACCACCGCTCGCGGTGGCTGCTGGCGACGAAGCAGGAACCCACCGAGGCGCCGCATGAAGCGGCACGGCAGGAATTCCCGGCCTTCAGGCCGGGGAGGACGTCAACTGTTCAGCGCTTTCTTGGCGCAACTCATCATGGAGTCCGGTCTTGTTCCCGAGACCGTCAAGCTTTCCGAGGGCCTGTTCAACACCCCGCGCAACCGTCAGCGCGCCTTGCGGTTGTGTCGGGTGGTGGGCACGCGGCACAAGGGCCCGGCTTCTGCTGGGGCGTCGCGCCCGGCGGCCCTCGCCGACCCGGACATCCCATCCGGGTCGGGTAAGGCGGCGCTGGCCGCCTGCCGGGAAACCGCGTCAGACCTCGCCGCGACCGGCCTCGCCGGTCCGGCCGCCCGCCGGCGTTCGCGCCGCGCGGGGAGCGAGGGGACCCGTCCGCTCGACAGCCACGTCACCCGGCGTGGTTCGCGGACGACAGCCTCGGGAGGCGGCGCGGCCCCTAGTGGACCCGCGCCACCGGCGCCCGTTCGCTAGGGGGACATGCCCTTTTCGCCAACTGCCCGCACGCGGCCCGGTCAGGTCATCGCGCCTGGACGGGGGCGGCGCGGACCTTCCCCAGCTTCCCCGAGGCGGTCACGGTCGCGTACGCGACCGAGCGGGCGTCCTGGCGGACCGCGACGGTGATCTTGCTGTCGGTTGCGCCCCGCTGGATCAGGTAGACGGTCTCGGCGTCCTCGGCTTGGGCGAGGCTGTGGGCGGCGTACACCCCGCCCAGCTCGGGGCGCTCCAGCGAGACGCGCCGGGCGAGGTTCCCGAGCGTCCCGTTGGCGGTGAGGAACGCCCCTTCGATCTCGCGTGCGCGCGCGATCGCTGGGGCGGCGAGGGCGATCAGCTCCCGGGCGGTGGCGGTCAAGCGCACCGGCTTGGGGTGGCGTACGCGCCCCCGCGCGCACGCCGCCCGGTAGCGGACGCTCCCGCGGGTCTTCGCGGTGGCGGTCACGACCTGCCGGCTGGAGGCGCGGACCGCCAGCGTCACCTGCCCTGGGGTCGCGTCGAGGACGTACACGGTCTTGAGCTCACGCACCCCGGCGGTGTTGCGCGCGGTGGCGGTGCGCAACCCGGGCTTGGCGGCGGCCATCTCGGCGCTGAGCTCGCGGGCGCTCATCCGGCGGGTGAGGAACCGCCGCTGCTGCTCTGAGGCGATCAGCCGCGCCGCCCCCACACCCTTGGCGAGCTGGGCGCGCGCAGAGGACGCGGGCTTGTCGCACGCTGCCGCGGCCGCGGCGGATGGGAGCGCCAGCGCCGCGATGGTGGTGATGATCACGACCAGACGGCTCATCAGCGCCGATCCTGGTGGCGCGCACGCCCCCGGGCCGGGCTTTCGCGATCATCAAGATCAGCGCCGATCCTGGTGGCGCGCACGCCCCCGGGCCGGGCTTTCGCGATCATCACCAAAATCTCCGGAGGAGGTCCCGGTCTTCAGGCCGGGGAGGAATCCGGACCGATCAGATAAGTGATTGGTAAAATGCGATCATGCGTATGACGTACAAGATGCGGGTCTACCCCACCGAGCAGCAAGCGGCGGTGCTCGCTAGTGTCGGTGGCAGCGGGGTCTAGCATGGGTAAGCGTTCTCAGCACCGGATCGAGGTGTCGTGCTGCGTATGCGGGACGACCCGGGAGGTTCGTCCGTCCCTGGTCAAGGGCTACACCCATCTGGTGTGCGGCCCCTGTGCCCGCAAGGGCGGGCGTCCTGACGTCCCACAGCGTCCGGGCATGATCCTCGTCCACACCTTTAACGTTGCTGGCTATTTCGAAGGGTTCACTTACCGCATCGCTAACGTCGAGGAGAGGGCGAGTCTCGACAGGGCCGCAGCACTTGTTCGGGCCGCGCAACGCGAGACGGGCGGACGAAGTGGCTAGGTTCGAGATTCCCGAGGGCTGGACCGCGCGGCGTTTCGGTTCACGCTCGACCACACCGTCGAGCAGGCGGCGTGTGTGCGTCGTCAGTTCGGTGGCCGCAGGAAGGCCCGGAACTGGGCGGTTGCGACGTTGACTGCTCCCCCTCCTGAAGGAGGGGGAGCGGTCAAGATCAGCGCCAGGCTTGGCGCCGGCCACGCCGGCGGTGCGGGTGTGCGGTGGGGTTCAGGCGCGGGATGCGCCCACGCCGGCCGCGGTCAGGGTGAGCTGGCGCGGGTGGGTTGTCGGTGTCGGGGCGGCAGGGTCAGGCGGCGCGCCGGCGGGTGCGCTTGCCGCGCTGGGCGGCGCGCTTGGCGGCGCGGCGCTCGGTGTACTGCTTGCGGTACTCGGCGTCCTGGAGCGCGCGGGCGCGGGCGGTGGGGTCGAGGCGGTTGAAGATCTCCGAGACCCGTTGGTGCACCTCGCTGCACAGCCGCGCCGTCTTCTTGGGGTCTTCGGCGATGTCGGCGAGCTTCGGGAAGGTCTGCTCGTCGGACTCCAGCCCGTAGAGGCTGGCGATCACGAACTTCGCCGACTCGTCCGCGGCCTGGGCGAACAGCTGGTCCTCGTCGGTGCCGCGGGCGCGCTTGGCGCCGTAATGCTGGCACAGGCACTTCAGCGCGGCGACCGCCTGGTCGGCGGGAGAGGCGTCCGCGTCGACGCGGATGACGTTGCCGTCCAGGCGCGCGTATTCGGGCACCTGGGTGTAGACGCCCCGCCAGTCCGGCTGCGGGGCCTTGTGGGAGCCGATGTCGACGATGAGGCCTTCGTCGAGGCACAGCCGCTTGATGTCTGACATCAGCTGGCGCGCGTCCTGCTCGGAGCCGGTGGCGTTCGCCCACGGGGCCTTTGGCAGCGGCGGCGCCTCACCGCCGTCGAGCCCTTCGGTGGCGTCGATGTGGTAGACGCGGAAGGTGCCGTACCCCTTCGGGGCGCCGTTGACCCAGATCGTCTTCTTCTCCCCGGTCGGGTTGCCGTCCTCATCCAGGACGTCGACTTCCTTGGGGAAGCGGCGGAACCCCAGCGGCTTGGTCATGTACGCGCTGTAGGTGGGGTCCCATTCGCGGCTGGGGTCCTCACCCTTGCCTTCGGGGGCGCGGTACTGTTCTTTCACGCGCCGCCCGAGCGCCTTCCACGCGGAGGCGGACAGCTTGAGCGCGGTGGGGTCTGAGTCGATCCCGGCTTTCTTGAAGCGGTGGCGCAGCTGGATGTTGGCGAGTAGCGTGTTGACGGGGCTGTAGCTGGGAGCCTTCGCGTACGCGCGCAGGTACGCCCGCCAGGTGTGATCAGAAGCGGCGGCTTCGGCGGCAAGGGTGTGCAGGTCGTCCATGACCTCCCGGATGAACTGGTCCGCGGCTTCCCTGTCGCGGCGACGGCGCGCTTGTTCGCGCTGAATCAGGTTGTCGATGATCCGCCCGGGGAAACTTGCCCGCACTTGCGGCCGCTGGGCGGTGTTCGCGGCCGGCGTGGACGCCGACGCTGGCTCTGCTTGCCGGGAGCCTTGGAGTCGGGCGCGCAGCGCCGCGGGCCCGGCGGCCACGTCATGGCGGCTTCCTCGTCCCATGCGGCGATGATGCAACCGCCGCGACCTGCGCGCGGATTTCTCTGATCGGCGCGGCGTTTCGCTGAACAACACGCCCTAACCCCGGGGCGGGGAGCTCAACTCGCGCTCGTGCTGTCAGGAAAACCCGGACATCTGTCGAGGATCGCGAACTTGCGCCTGTCAGGCGGTTCTGGTGCCGCATGGTCTGGACGTGTCTGGCACCCGCAACACCAAGGCGATCGGCGACGCCAGCGAGGCCGCTGTGCTGGCGGCGCTGGTCGGCGCCGGGATCACGGTGCTGCAGCCGTTCGGCGACAACGAGCGGTTCGACCTCGTCGCTTATGAGGACGGGCGGTTCGTGCGACTGCAGGTCAAGACCGGGCGGGTGGTGCGCGGGTGTGTGCGCGCGAGCGCGCGCAGCGTCAACGCGTATGCGACGCGCCGCTACTGCGAGGATGAGATCGACGCGTTCGCGGTGTGGTGCTCGCAAACCGGCCGGATGTACGTGCTGCCGGTGGGTGAGACGCCGGCGGAGATCGTGTTGCGGCTGGAGGCGCCGGCGAACGGGCAGGCGCGCAACATCCGCTGGGCGCGCGACCATGAGTTCAACGGGTCGCTGACCGCGCTGCTTGACCGAAACGCCCAGGCTGCCGCAGCTGCTGCTGCGTAGCCCGTTGGCGGCCAGCCCGGACCCTACCGTCGTGTTGCACGACGATGTGGAGGTCGGCGGCGCAGACGAACAGCGCTGCGTGAAGCGGAGCCTGGGTTGCGGCGAGCAGGCGCCCATCGCTGCCGTCGAACCGCCCGCTGAGCTGCCCGATCACGTGCCGGTTGTGCTCACTGACCCGGTGGGCCCCGGCGTCGCCGAAGGCACCGCCCGCGACAGTGAACCTGCCGGGACGGATCGGCGGGGCGCCCCCGGGGGTCTCAGCGGCGTGCTCGCGCGCTCTTGCGCGTCTTGGCGGGGTTCGCGTTGTCGGCGCTGGCGGACGCGCTCACGATGACGCGGCGGGCGCGCAGACGCTTGCCGGCATGGAAGGTGAAGGTGACCGCCCGGGCGCGGCGAGCACGGATCGTCCCGATCCTCGCGCACGCGACCGCGCCGCGCATCCGCACCGGGCGCCGGCTTGCGGACACCAGCCGGGTGTGGGATGGGACGCGCTGGCAGACGGTGACGTTGCGCGCCGGGTCGGCGCTGGTGTTGCGGACGGTGAGCTTGACGGCGAACCGCTTACCCGCGCGGACTCGGCCGATGCGTGCGGTGAGCTTGAGGCGGGCGCGCTCACGCGCACCGGTGGGCGGAAGCGTGGTCGTTGTCCGACGCTGGGCGGTGTCGCGCACCGTCCAGTCGGCCTCAGCCGTCTGCTCGGGGGCGGTGTCGTGCGTGTAGTAGGCGGCGGTGATCAGGTACGAGCCAGGGTACTCGCTTGTGTGCTCACCCCTGATCTGCGCCTCGCCGGCGACTTGGGCGATCTGCGGGGCGCCCTCCGACCGCATGACCAGCATCTCGCCGGTGTCGGGGTGGCGGAAGACGCGGTAGAGGCGCACCTCTACGCGGCCGGGGGTGTCAGCGCCGGTAAGGTTGACCTGCCAACGCTGCTCCTGACCGGCGTCGAGCTCGGTGGCGGCGAGGTCGATCGACAGCGTCGCCGCGGACGCCGACGCCGCACAGAACAAGAACGACAGGACGGTGATGGTCAGGCAGGCGGTTCGCATCCGGTCGAGCTCCCTCCTCGCGTGTTGCTGACTGGACGCTCGACAACCTATGGTCGAATCACCCCGGTGACCGCAAGCTGCGGGGACGAACACCCGTCCAGCTTGTGTCGCCGACCCTGGGTGCGCGCCCCAAACGATGATTGTGGAAGCGGTTGCGGTCACCGCCAGTGGGTGCGCTAAGGTGGCGGCATGGCCGTCTTCGACCCGCACAACCCGGTGCCTGCGAGCCTGGAGCGCAACCAGCGGAACTTCGAGAAGCTCGCAGGCGACATCAACGACCTGAGCGCGTTCCACGACACCTGCCTGCATGGGTCGCTCATCCCCGCCTACCTCGACACCCCTGACGGTAAGCCGATCTTCGGGCTCGCCTACCAGACCAACCCCGACGGTGGGGAGGAGTGGTGCGTGGCGAACATTGTCAAGGCGTTGCGCGGCGGTGATGAGTACCGCTTCCACCAAACCCAGAGCTTCAACTCGCACGCGGGCGTGTTCTGTGATGTCAGCGCGATCGTGTTGTCGGAGCTGCCGCTGCACAAGCGGGAGCTGCGATGGGGCGATGCGCTGATGACCTGGGAGCGTGAGCCCCGCTACCTCGGGATGATGCGCGACCTGGACCACTACCAGGGGGTGTGGCAGTACCGGTGGATGCGGATGCAGAAGCTGCGCGAGGTCGCGCGCGAGCTTGGCATCAGCCCGCTGCCGCGCCGCAAGCACGAGCTGCTGGAGGCGATCATCGCCAAGGCGCCGCGCGAGCGCCCGAACACCTGGCCCGCCTACAACGACGGTTCGCGCATCATCCTCCGCGCCGACCGCGGGCCGGCGCAGCGGGTGGTCGAGCATCTCAAGGACGCGGTGATGGCGGGAACGCTCGCGGTCGGGTCGCCGACGTCGAACCCGTTCGTGCGCGCGAGCGTGTTCCTGTACGACGCGCGCGATGAGACCCCGGGCCTGCAGGAACAGCGCAAGGCCTACCACGACTGGTACCGCGCACGGATGGCGGAGGTCGAAGAGCCGCTGGCGGCGCTGCGCGAGCAGGGCTACTGGGTGAAGGTGAGCCGGGTGGATGAGTTCGCCCCCGGTGATCGCCCCCGTGACGTGTACTACTTCCTGAACTGGTCGGGTCCGCGAACCGGCCGTGGGGATGAGCCGCGCGGGTTCGGGTGGCATTCGGTTGAGCAGATCAAGGCCGGCGACCTGATCCCTTACGTGCCGGCAGGCGCCGGCAGCGAGCGGGGGGTGGCGGTTTCGGCTTGACAGACGCGCGCCCTCGGGCGCGCCGCGAACACCCGGTGGTGTTGAACCGGTTGTGTCAGGTAGGGCGGCTGCTGCGAGAAGGAGGTTCAGATGGCTGATGTGACGTGCGGTGTTTGTGTGGTCGATTGCGGCGACTGGGTCGTCGTGTATCGGGACGGCGAGAAGATGTGGGAAGGGCACCCGGATTACATCGACATCCTCCGCGCCGCTGGTGTGAGCGTCACCCGCGTCTTCCCCGGCGACGAGGACATGCAGGAGACCGCTGAGACTGGGGTGACGCCGGACAGCCCCACGGGCTTCACGCTCGCCGAGGCCGACATCAGCGAGTATCAGGCCTTCGGGTAGACGGCCCGTTGGCTGGCGGCGGTCCTGACGAGCCTTCTCGCGCGGGCAGGTCGCGTCGTGGCCGCCAAGACAGCGAGCGCACCGTCCTCCGGGCGCTACGGTCCCGGGGATTTCAAGCCACCTGGACCGCCTATTTCCATCCATTTGGACCGCCCATTTCTAGCCACGTGGACCACTAGCCGCGATCCACAGGCTCCACTAGCCACGAGCGGCAGGCTCCACTAGCCACGAGCGGCAGGCAGGTCGCCGCACGCTGAATGAGCGTCGTGCTCTTCCCGCACGCGCGGGGCCCGACGACCAGCAGCGCGGGCAGCTCGCCGGCGTGCTCGTCCAGGGCGCGGTCGATCAGCCGCTCTCGGTACTGGGAGGAGGGGATCGCCATCGTCGACTCCAACAAGGGATGAGCTGCATCAGCCAGCTGCGCCGACGGCAGACGACCACTCTGGACCACCCTAGAGTAGCGTTTTGGACCGCACTAGGCCGTGGCTTTGGACCACGCCGGGTTCATGGTTTGGACCCAGCTCCTAGCGGTTGATCTTGTCGCGGTCCTGCGGCCATCATCCGCCCATGCAGCGCCGGAGCCGAGGCCGTGTGCGGGGCTGGCATTCGCGCAGGCGTCCGGCGGCAAGCCGGCTCCGGGGACCGGCTGCTCAGCGGTCGGTGAGCTGGAGGAAGAGCTTCGGTGGCTGGCCGCGCCAGCGGGTCTTTGGTGAGGCGACGCGGACGCGCAGGGTCTTGCCGGCGGCGCGGCGGAGCGTGCGCGTGGGGATGAGCCGCGCGGGTTCGGCCGGCATCGCCAAATACGCCGGCTAGGAAGGCTTGCGGCGCTGTCGCTTCGCGAGGCGCACGAGCCGCACAGGCGCGTCGGCGTCGCCCTTGAAGACGTCCGCGACGACAGGCGCGAACGTATCTGCGCCGAACCGGGCTGTTCAGCGAAACGCCCCGCCCGCGACGAGCCTGGCGATCAAGCCGGGCCATTCTTCTGCCCGCCCACCCATGTGCCCAGAAGTGGGGGAGGGGTGCGGTCACCGCCTTGCGCCGCCGTATCCTCTCGGCATGACCGCTCCAAAGTCGCTCCAGCGCATCGTGCAAGCCCGCCGCGGAGAAGGATGGGATCGCCGCCCGCCCGAAAGCCCTGACGGTCACGGGCCGCCGCTGGCGGTCAAGCGGCAGCCAGGTCGCATCTTCCAGTGGAGCGTCGGCTGGGTTGGGTCTCACCTCACGCTTGACGTGAGCGCCGACGGGGACACCTGCGCCTGGTGGTCGCATGAGCGCTTTGGGGATCCCATCCCGCTCCAGGCCGCCGCGAGCCGCCGCCACCTGCGCTGGGAGGACCTCCCCAGCGACATCCAGGCGGCTGTTCGCCGCGAGGTGGCGATCGGGCCTACAGCCCAGATGAGCACGACCAACTCGGCGCCCCTCGGCCGCTAGCGGCCAGCAAAGAGCCGGCGCTCGATCGAGCAGATCAAGGCCGGGAACCTGACCCCGCGCGCCCCGGCGAGCCGCAAGCGGCGCGAGGAGGCCGGCGCGGCGGCCTCGTGAGCGGCCTGGGAAGGGCCCTCGCTGGTGGCGCGAGAACTCGGTCGGGGTCGGCGGGGCGGTTAGCGGGTGAGCTGGAGGAAGAGCTTCGGCCGCTTGCCGCGCCAGCGGGTCTTGGATGAGGCGACGCGGACGCGCATGGTCTTGCCGGCTGAGCGGCGGAGGGTGCTGGTGGGGATGAGCTCGCGCACCCACCGCCCGTCCAGCCGGTAGCGCGCATAAGCGGTGTGGATGCGCTCGGCGGGGATGCCGCGCAGGCTGAAGGCGGCGACGCCGCGGCGGACCGCGCTTGCGGTGCGGGCGAGCTGGGTGAGCTTGGGCGCGTCGTTGGCGGGGTCGCGGATGGTGAGGAACAGCAGGGGGAGGCGGCCGCGCCAGCGGGCCTTGGATGGGGCGACGCGGAAGCTCAGGTAGCCGGCTCGTGCGGCCTTGCGCAGCTTGGAGACGGGGACGAGCTCGCGCACGTACCGCCCGCGCAGCGGGTAGCGCACATACCCGGAGCGGACCCGCTCCTGCTCTACGGGCGGGAAGTCGTAGAAGCGCGCGACGCCGCGCAGGACGCGGTAGGCGCGGATCCGGTAGGTGCCGCTGGGAAGCGGCTCCTCGCCATCGTCGCTATCGCCGCTATCGTCGCCGACGGGGACGTTCTCGCCGTAGCTGCCGGTGAGCTCGCAATTGCGATAGGGGGAGCCGTCACAGATCCCGAACTGCGCGACATAGTATCCCTCCGGGCGCCCGACGCCGATGACGTTGTACTTGGCATCGAGCATGATCTCGCGATGGGGCGGGGACTTCATCCACGACGCGACGGCGCGTTCGGGCTCTCCGAGCCCCAGATAGATGATCTCCCTGGTGCGGGATCCGAATCCCTGGTCGACGCCGCGAATCGAGGAGGTGCCGGCGAGGCAATGCGCGTAATTGTTGGCCAGGAACTCCCTGGAGAACTGGGAGATGTGCCGGGCGTACGCATCCGCGGCTCTGGTCAAGCTCGCGGAGATCTGGACGGGCGGTACGCCGGCGTTGCGGCGTTCCTGGTTGATCAGGTAGACGGTGCGCAGCACGTACGGGGTGAGCGCGCCGCTGCCCCTGGGCAGCACAGCGGGCAGCGTCACGGTCTTCTGGTCGCCCGGCGCGACCTCGACCAGCACCCCTTCGCCGTCAGGGCCGTCCACTGACCTCCAGCATGGATTTTGTTCCAGATGGTTCGGCACCCATTCTGCGTCTGCAGACCAAATGCCTCGGCGCACCCTGATCTTGATCGGCTGCTTCACGAAGAAGCTGATCTGCCCGTTCGCGTAGGTTGGGCCGATGAAGTTGCTCTTGTCCTGGTACCACCACTGCTGCCCGTTGCCGTCCACCCACACCCCTGCTTCCGGTTGCGGGTAACCGTCTGAGTTGACGACGGTGAGCGTGACGTTCGCCTGTTCGGTTTGGGCGGGCGCCGGCGAGTCGCTGGCTGCAAGCGCGCCCGCCGCGGCGAGCGAGATGGCCGCGACGAGCGCGAGGAGGCGCTTGGGCAGGGGAGGTCGGGCCGCGGCCATGGGGTTAAGATAACGCCCCGGTCAACTCCAGACCGCAGCCGGGAAGGGCCGTTCTCCTCAGCAAGGAGGCTAAGGCGTCTTGCGGAAGTGACCGCAACCTCGCCCCGAATTCAGCGCGCGTTGCGCGGTCCGTACACGCTGATCGCGGCTGATGTGGCGGCGTCGTCCGGGTCGTTGGTCTGCCAGCGGGTTTGCCACAACCACCGCTTCGGTCCCTCGTAGTTGGCGCTGAGGTCCCACCACACCGTCTCGGGGTTGATGGTGGCGGGGACGTTGTAGTCGGCCTTGATCACGTACCCGCCGCCGCGGATCTTGGGCCCGGAGTTGTTGACGCCGAAGCCGCGCTGGGGCATGCGACTCAAGACCCACTTGCCGGTGGTGACCTTGCCGGGGACGCGGACGGTGCAGGTGAACTTCGCCCAGAAGTCAGGGTCGGAGTGGGCGGCGGCCTTCTTGTTCTTGCTGGTGGTGCCGGTGGCGATGAAGGTGCTGATGCCCAAGCGGGGGTTGGAGCTCGGGGACTCGGCGGGGGCGAGCTTCGCCTTCGGGTCGTTCTCATCGGTCTTGGCCGGGTAGTTGCGGCCCGCGTACACGCGGGTGTGGGCAAGCGGGTCGGTGCCTGTGAACTCCCAGTAGGGCCGGCAGGAGTTGTCGTCCCAGGCGATCTTCGCGCGCGTGCGCACCCAGTAACCCCAGGTGAGCGTCTCGACCTTCGCGCGGCGGTCGACGTCCCGGTAGGGGTTGTCCTTCATGATCGGGTTGCCCCTGGTGTCGCGGCAGAAGTCGCTGTCTGCGGGGTTGGCCTGCTCGATCGGGTAGATGCCCTCGGCGAGCATCTCCAGGTACTTCACCCCGACCAGCGTGTACGGCAGACAGTACTGTTGGTTCGCCTTGGTCTTCGGGTTGTAGCGGGGCGCCTTCACCCACTGGTAGTCGTAGAAGTACCAGCCGTCCCGCTTGAACCCGGGCACGTTCAAATAGCAGTCCTTCTCGTTGCTGCCGGCGCCCGGCCGCTTGCCGTCATAGGGGATCGGCCAGCCCGCCGGGTAGGAGCCGAGCGTCTGCGCCACGTTCGGGACATCCCGCGGCTCGGTCACGCGATAGGGCCCGTAGCCGACACCCGGGGTGGTGGCGTACAGCTGACAGGTGTTGTCCTCCGGCGCGGCGGGATCGTAACTGTCCGGGTCGAAGTCGTCCCACCGCCACTTCACCGTCCAGCCGGCGCAGCCCAGCACCGACGCGGGGTTCGTGGAGGCGGTGTAGTCCTCAAGCCGGTCTGCGGCGTACTCGCCGTTGTAGGAGGAGGTGATCTCCAGATCGTCGGAGGCGGAAGCGGCGCTCCCGGTGTCGAGCTTGGATCCGATCGGGGCGCCCTGCTTGCAGTACCACAGCTCGCGGCGGTTGGTGACGGTGTTGATCGGATAACCGTTCGCCAGGTTGTGGGCAGCAACGGCTTCCCCGGTGTCGCGCCGCCAGAACGCGACGTCGCTGACCAGATCCTGGCGGTTGGAGTCCAGCACGACGTTGACGATCGCGCGCTCTGAGAGCTTGGAGGGGTTGCCGGCGAACAGGTAGCCGATCGCGGACTGCTTGCTGCGGTTGGACCCGTAGTTCTCCAGCTCATGCCGGGTCTTGGAACAAGTAGAGAATCCGGTTGGATGCGCGTTGTTGCCGCGATTCGTCCTGATCTCGGACGCTGAGGCGTACTGCCAGACGCGGCTCATGTCGTCGCAGCGCAGATGCTGGTTGGTGATCACGCCGACCTCGTTGAAGTCGGACCCGCGGGGGAGGGTGGGGAACACGACACGGCGTTCCTCGTAGCTGAAGAACGCGCGCAGCTGGTCGTCCCATGCGTTGATGTACGCGTCCTGCTTGGCCGGGTCGTCCTGCGGGCAAGAGCTGCCGTTGGCCGGCGGCCACTTGCCGCCACGCGCAGGCTCATGCCCGACCTGGCCGCTGCACGGGTTGGAGAGGGTCGGCTGAAGCCACGTGATCTGCCAGGAGTTCAACGCCTGGGCGATGTTCACCGCCTTCGAGCTCGCCTGCGGGTTCGAGTAGGCGAGGTAGTTCGGGGGCTGGGGGAGGCGGATCTCGTCGAGGTGCTCCCCGTTGGGGCCGGGTTGCATGCTCGGCTCCGACACATACCGGAACGAGTACTGCCAACCCATGTCATCAGACCGGCCCGTCTTGGTGTTGAAGTAGCTCGCATACAGCTTGCTGTAGCGGCGGGACAGCTCGACCTGCTGCAGCTGCCCGTTGTGGAGCTTGCGCGCGGCGGCGGACACGCGCAGCTGCGGGGTCCAGTGGCGGAGGTCCACGCGGCGCACGAACGACGCCTGGCGTGCCGCCGACCCCGCGGTGTTCGCGCTGTCGAGCTCGAACCCCCGGTAGTTCGCCGTGATCGAGACCCAATGGTCGGCGGGGGTGCGGGTGGTGTTCGGCGAGCTCGCCAGCAGGTCACCCGACACCACCGGATCCTCCGGTTCCTGAGTCTCAGGCACTGGGCACTCCGGGTCGCCTTCCGCACAGTCGCCGAAGAAGTCGACGTGGAAGTAGTTGGCGGACATCCACGGCGCGCGGCCCCGGCCCTCACGCTCCCACAACGTCTTGCTGCACGAGCTCTTGCTGCTCTCCGGCTTGCGCGAAGGCACCCCCATCGCGATGTAAGCGATCATGCCGCACTCGTCGATGAGCTGCTCCCGCACGTCGGTCGCGACGATCTGGAGCACATACGCCGTTTTCGGCTTGCCGCTGAAGACGTACTTGACGGTGCCGGTCGTCGACCCCTTCCCGTTCGCGGGAATCACCGCGGTGAGCTTGAGCGTCTCGAAATGCCGTTCACCGCCGGCCATCCAGCTCAGCGGGTCAGCGAAGTCCCGGTAGCGGAAGACACAGTCGATGACCTGGCGGTTGTTGTAGCGGCCGTTGATGTCCGGCTTGGAGTTGGCGATCTCCTTCTCCAGGCCGCTGTCGGCGCCGGAGTCGCGCACCTTCTCCCACCGCGTCACGCACGGCCGATGACGGCTCCTGTGCAGCGCGGTGATCGGGCCGGCCTGCGGGCCTCCCTCAGTCCACGCTTTCGGGACAGGCCCGGGGCCGCCGTAGAACTCCTCTTGGGTGGTGCCCGGCGGGTCGGCGCCCTGCGAACCCCCGCCGGACGGGCCGATCCGGCGCTCGAAGATCGGCGCGGACCTGCCCTCACGCCAGATCCGGACACTGTAGGCGGACGCGAAACCGTCGTACTGCATGCCGCCGTCCATCGAGCGGGCGTGGATCTCGTGACCCGGGTACTTGCCGGTGTGCCTGATGTTGTAGCCGTCGTAGTCGCGCGGGTCGTCGCTCGGGGACTTGCGGGTCTTGTCGTAGTAGAACCAGATCGGGCAGGTACTGGACCGAAGCCCCTGCGGGTTACTGGGGCTGATACGGCAAGCGTCGACGATCAGCGCCCTGTACGCGGCCGCCAGGTACTGCTTGCGCTCACGCGACTTCTCCGGAAGGTGGCGCCCGCGGTCGATCGCGCTTTTCGCCCGGCTCCATTTGAGCCGGTGGTCGAGGTTCATCAGCTCGTGGTAGTAGTAGCTGCCGTGGCTTCCCCCGCCGCCGACCGGCCTGCCGCGCGGCTGGTCGGAACCGCCGCCGGACTCGTAGCCGCCGTCGAGCACGGTGGCGCCGGCGGGCGCCGCGGCGACCAGGCCGAGCACCGACAGCAAGCTGATGACCAGCACACGCGTGCGCACGCCCCGACCGTAGGCGGCGCAGCGGCGCGCGCCCGGTTTTTGCGTTCCCACCCCAGCCTCGGCGCCACAGCAACCAGGCGAAGACCACACCCCCCACACCCAGCACCCGGGCGCGCGAGGACACGACGCAAACCCCGCCAGCATCCAAGCAGCACAGCCGGTGCGCCAAGGCCAGCGCCAGCAGGTGCTCGAACAAGCACCCGCGGGTGCTAGTCTTAGCACCGTCGTGGTGAGCCCGTTCGTCTACGAGGAACCGGTCGGCCCGGATGAGCTCGCCGACCGGCGAAGGGCTCGAACCGCTGCTGGATGTCTGCGAAGGGCACCCGCAGCGGGCGATGCTGCTCGCCCACCACCTCTACCTGCAGACCCGCCCCGGCGAGGCCGCCGACGTGGAAGCGTGGGTGCGCGCCGAACACGCCGCCCGCCAAGAAGCCGCCGGCGAGATCCACGTGCTCTGGCAGGGGTGCTCTGAGCTTGAGCGGCGCGTGCTGAAGATGATCGCGCACCGCACCATCCCGCTCGCCAGCCGGGAAGCGCAAGTGCGGTTCGACCTCCCCAAGACCGGGTCGGCGAAGCAGGCGGTGGAGCGGCTGGCCCGGGACGGCCACATCATCGAAGACCCGACGTCGCGGACGGGATGGAAGATCACCGACCCGTTCTTGGCCGCGTGGTTGCGCGACCAGGACGTGACATCCTAGCCGCCAAAACCAAGCGCCCAACCGCAAGCCCGGTGACAATCCGAAGGAATGGGACGAGGATCAGCGCAGCCGAAGTACGGGAAAGTGTCCGCGCCGCCGCGCAGCACCGCACCGGGCATGCTCAAAGACCTGCTGAACAAGCGTCGGGGCAACGGCGCGTGGGCGGCTTCGCCGTCGCGTCCCAAGCCCAGACTGGACTGGCAGGATGTCTCTGAGCGCAGCAGCAACCTGCTGCGCGTCGCGTTCGAGGAGAACCCTGGTGATGAGTGGCACGGGAGCTTGTACGTGGAGTTCAAGCCTTCCAAGAACAGGGAGCGGAAGGTCTACCGCTCCGACAACGTCCCCGCCCACTACTACAAGGCCATCATCGAGTCTCGAAGCCCCGGGAGCACCTACAACAAGCTGATCAAGGGCGGGTTCGAGGGCGCGATCCTCACCGGCGCCGACATCCCTAGCTAGACCGCCTGGCTAAGCCACGCTATGATCATGGTGTGGCCAAGGTCGGAATGCACGAAGCCAAGACGAAGTTGTCGCAGCTCGTCGACCGAGCACGGGCTGGCGAGGAGATCATCATCGCACGCAACGGCGAGCCTGTCGCCAAGCTGGTTCCGGTGCGTCAATCGTCGCTCGCCAAGGTGCGCGGCATCTGGCGCGGTAAGGTCGAGTTCGCCGACGATTTCGACGAGCTCCCGGCCGACATCGCGGAAGCGCTCGGGGTCAGCCGGCAGGCCGGTTGAGGGTTCTGGTCGATACTCAAGCTGCCCTGTGGTGGCTGAGCGATGACCCCAAGCTCAGCGAAACGGCGGCTGACGCGATCAGCGACCCCGCAAACGAGGTGCTGTTGAGCGCCGTCGTGGTCTGGGAAGTGGCCATCAAGCGAGCTATCGGGAAACTCAAGGCCCCGGACAACTTCGCGTTCGAGCTCGTCATGGCGGGGATGACGCCGCTGCCGATCGATATCAATCATGCGGCGCGAGTCGAGTTCCTGCCGATGCACCATCGCGACCCCTTTGACCGTCTGCTGATCGCTCAGGCCGAGATCGAGGGGGCCGCGATCGTCAGTGGCGACGCGCAGTTCCGCGACTACGATCCGCAGGTGATCTGGTAGCCGGCCGCCCAGCGAAACACAGCTGATCGGCGAAGAGGTTGCGGTCGCCGCCCGCTGCTGCCCTAGCGTGGCGGCGTGAACACGATCACCAAGGACACCCAGGCCGCCGGCGCGCTCGGCGCGGTCACCTACAACCCGGACGAGCGGTGGTGGCAGCCCGACCCGGCCACCCGCATCGAGGCCAAGCAGGTCAGCCGCGCCCTCGACGTCGATGAGCTGATCGCGCTGCGGCTGGTGATGCTCGGCCGCGACGCGCAGGGCGTGACCGACTACCTCTACCCCGCCCCGGCGCACATCGTCTTGCCCGAGGAGACCTGCCCCGGCATGAACGCCGCAGCGAAGGCGCTGATGGCCGGCATCGAGGCTGGGGAGAAGATCGCGATCTTCGCCGACTACGACGTCGACGGCCAGACCTCGCTGGCGATCATCTCAGACACGATCGAGCACTACGGCGGGAAGATCCACCTCGGCACCGCCAACGCCAAGACCGGGTTCGGGCTCACCCGCGCGTTCGTCGAGGAGGCGCACGCGGACGGCTGCAAGTGGCTGATCACCGTGGACTGCGGGTCCACGCAGATCGAGCCGGTGAAGCTCGCCCAGTCGCTGGGGATGCGGGTGATCGTCATCGACCACCACGATGTGGACGCCGACAACCCCGCCGACCATCACCTCAACCCCCGCCGGTTCGCCGTGTACGCGATGCAACAGCTCGCCGAGATGGTCGAGCAGACCAAGAGCCGCCAGCAGCTGCTGGTCCGCAACCCCTACATCGACCAGGTCGAGAAGCTCACCGACAAGACGTGGGAGAAGGTGTTTGAGGCGTTCGGGCGCGAGCGCCCCGCCGAGCTGGTGGAGACCGTCAAGCGGTTCGGGGATCCGGCGAACACCGGCGCGGTGCTGACCTGGAAGTTCTGCGCCGAGCTGCACCGCGTCAGGCTCGGCCACACCCCGGATGAGCATTGGGGGCGGCCGATGTACCTCGCCGGCCTGGGCGCGATCGCTGACCTTGCGCCGTGTGATGAGGTGGAGACGCGCGCGTTCGTCCGTGTCCCCAACGAACCGGCGCTGCAGCGCATCCAGTTCGGCAACACCAACGTCGTCCCCGCCGGTGTGCGGGTGATCGCGGACATGCTCGGGGAGGAACCGGCCCGCCCGGATACGCTGATGCGCACCCGCGCGCTGCTGAACCTCCCCAAGCGCACCTCCGAGATCAATCCCGCCGACATCCAGCGGGTGCTGCGCGCCCGCAAGCGCACCAAGCAGCTGGTGGCGCTGTGCGAGCGGCTGGTCGCCGACTACGAGCGGCTGTCGGCGATCCGCCGCGAGCAGATGGACCCGATCTGCCTGCAGCAGGTGTCCGAGTACGCCGCGCAGGTCGCCGCCGGGGAGAAGCCCGACACCTACTTCGCGTACGCGATCGTCGACGGCTTCGAGGACTACGCGGGGTTCGCGCGGATGTGCGCGAACACGCTGGTCAAGCAGACGGGCAAGCCGGCGGTCGTGTTCGTCCGCAAGGCCACGCCGGACACCGACCCGTTCGGGCAGACCCTCTACAAGTTCTCCGGCGCGAACGACGTCTGCCCGGATGTGAAGCTCGGGGAGCTGATCGACGACGAGGCGCTGCGCGAGGCGTGCGTGATCCGCCAGTACGACTGGCTTGGCGAGGAGGCGGACATCCCCAACCTCGGCGGCCACCTGGAGGTCGTCTCCGGCGTGGTCCGCGAGGAGAACCTGGGGGCGGCGATCGCCGCGTTCGAGGCGTGGGCGGCGGACAAGGATGACAAGCGCAAGTGGAAACCGATCGACCGGGATGCCCGCCGCCCGCGCGTGATCAAGCGCAGGATCTCCGAGCAGCGGCTGGCGCGGCTGGAGCGCGAGGCGGGTCTGCTCGCCCCGTTCAGCTTCCCCACCAACCCCGCCCCGCAGGTGTCGGTGATCGGGCGGCTGCGCTCGCTCAAGCTCAACCCCGACGATGAGCGCTGGCACGGCCTGCTGGAAACCGAGTCCGGGATCCTGCGGGAGGTGGTCGTCACCGACGAGGTCCGCGCCGCCGTCGCGGCCGCCCCGAAGGCCACGTGGGAGGTCGTGCTCGCCCTCGGCGGCGTGGGCCCGTACCTCATCACCAAGGTCGTCCGCGTCCGCTAGCGCACGGCGGCGCGACCCCCGCGACCGGCCGCCGCAGGTGATGAGCCCGCTCCAGCGAGCCCTGAGGGCGCGCCGCTGAGGCGGGCCTGCTCGCCGCCGGCCAGGTTGTCGCTGTGCGGGCCGTTCGGGCGGGCTGCCTGCGCGCGCTAGCGGCGTGAGGCGAAACCTCGGCGTGGCGGCCCGGGTGGCCGTAGCGTCGGCGCATGATCATCCGACTGCTCGGAGTGTGCGCGCTCACGTTGGCGCTGGGGGCGCTGACCCAGGCCGCTGACGCGAGGCCGCGGGCAGTCGCCGACACCCGGGTTGATCTCACCGTCTTCGTCGACCGTGACGGGGCCGGGCCGCAGCCGGCCAGCCTGGCGGGTCGGCTTCGCTGCCTCACCACAAAGCGCGTGCGCGCGTGCGACCCGGCGCGGGTCACCCAAACGCTCGGCTTGCGGCCGGCGGGGCGTCCGCGCGCGTGCGCGGCCCGCCGCTACGGCCCGGAGGTGATGCTGGTCCGCGGCCAGGTCGGGGCGCGGCGGATCACCATGCTGGTCGGGCGGCGCAACAGCTGTGAGCATCGCCGCTACCGCGCGATCCTCCGGCTGCTTGCCGGTGAGCGCCACTGACCCTTCGCCGCCGGCCGCGGTAAGAACCGGCGGCGGCAGGTTCCTGCCATACCATCTATCCAGTAATGGCCCGGGGTTCGAGAGCCGCAAGTGCCGCCAACCTCCTCCAGGAGGCGATCGAGCGCCGGCGTGGGAGCGGGAAGTGGCATGGCTGGAGGCCGATCAGCGACCAGGAGATGCTCGATGCGGCCCGCGCGCTCAAGCCCTCCCACGCCTTCCGCGACGCCACCTTCTTGGGCCCGCGCACCGAGGAGGCGGCGATGCGCGCCGCGGTGTTCGCCCAAACCGGCGAGTACACCAGCGAGACCGCCAGCAAGCACTACTGCGTCGCGCTGCTCACCGGGGAGCGGCCCAAGTTCGCGTTGTTCGTGGTCCTGCGCCAAAAGCCAGCTGGGCGACAGCCGGCGCGCGACCACGACGTGGTCGGGCTCATCGAGAGCTCCACCAGCCTCGATCGGATCATCGCGAGATTGGAATGGGCGCTTTGTGAGCCGCGTGGACGCACAGGCTGGGCGCCGCCTGCGCAACGGCAGCTGCTCACCCGCTCAGACTGCGAACACGAGTTCGCGCCACTGCCGCGCCAACGTGCCTGAAACCCCGGGCGCAATCCAGCCGGAGCGCCTACAGTATCGATGTGAACGCCCAGCTCGCTGTCGATGCGCTGCAAGAGGCGCTCGCGCGTCGCCGCGGCGCCGGCAACCCTCATTGGGAGCAGCCGCCGCTGTCTGACCGTGAGGTGCTCGCCCGCGCCGGGCGGCTGGCCTCCCGGGAGGGCGTGCTGATCACCGCGGGCGAGCGAGCGATCGAAGAGGTCCAGCTGCTCGCCTCCAGCCGCACGTTCCGCCACACCGACGCAGCAGGGCACCTGCACAGCGACCGTATCCACGTCGGGTTGCTGGATGGAGAGTTCTGCGCCGTGCGTGCCTCCGTCTTCGACACCGTCCACGCCACCACCCTTCTCGCCGCCTCCCGGCGCCTGGATGAGGCGCTCGCCGCCGCCAACAGCGCGATCCGGCGTTACCGCCAAGCGGGCTGGGAGGAGCACGGTGACGGCGACCGTGAACTGACCCGCAAGGGCATCAGCGACCGGCTGCTCGCCGGCAAGAACACCGACGAAAATTGACGTCCTCCCCGGCCTGAAGGCCGGGGATTCCTGCCGTGCCGCCTTACGCGACACCTCGGTGGGTTCCTGCTTCACTGCCAGCAGCCGGGGCAAGCCCCGGTCTTACGCCGGCTCCACAGGCGTTTAGCCTCTCCGCCCGTCCGGCGGCGAGGATGTTCTTCGCGGCGTTGAGGTCCCGGTCGTGGACGGTGCCGCATGCCGTGCACGTCCAAGAGCGCGCGTGCAGTGGCTTGGGGCCATCCAGCGCGCCGCAGGTCGAGCAGACCTGCGAGGTGGGTTCGAACCGGCCGACCCTGGCGAAGGTCCGTCCGTACCGGGCGGCCTTGTACTCCAGCATCCTCACGAACTGCGACCAACCAGCGTCATAGACGCTCTTGGCCAGCCGGGTGCGCGCCAGGCCCTTGACCGCCAGGTCCTCCACGTACACCGCTTGGTTTTCGCGGATGATCTTCGTGGAGAGCTGGTGGTGGAAGTCCCGCCGCGCGTCGGCCACCCGCGCGTGCGCTCTCGCGACCTTCAGCCGCGCTTTTTCCCGGTTCTTCGAGCCCTTTTGTTTGCGGGACAGCGCCCGCTGCGCTCTCTTCAACCGCCGCTCGGCGCGGCGAAGAAACCGGGGGCTGGCGACCCTCTGCCCGTCTGACAGCACAGCGAAGTGCGTCAGCCCCAGGTCGATCCCAACCTCGGCATCAGTCTCCGGCAGCGGCTCGGGGTCGACCTCGACGACGAAGGAGGCGAAGTACCGGTCCGCCGCGTCCTTGATGACGGTGACCGAGGAGGGCTCGGCCGGAAGATCACGGGACCAGCGAACCTCGATCTCGCCCACCTTGGCCACATACAGGCGGCCGTTGGGACGGATGGAGAACCCGTTGCGGGTGAGCCGGATCGCCTGCCGGCTATCCTTGCGCGACTTGAACTTCGGCGGGGCGATCCTCGGACCCTTGCGCTTGCCGGAAACTGAGGCGAAGAACGCCCGGTATGCCTTGTGCAGGTCGTTCAGCGACTGCACCAGCACGACACTCGGCACCTCGGCCAGCCACGCCCGTTCGGGGGTCTTCTTCGCCTCGGTGATCACCCGGCGTTGGAGGTCGGCGTCCTTGATGTAGGGCAGCCCGGCGGCGTGGGCTTGCTGGCGGATGCGCAACCCATCGTTGTACACCACCCGCGCGCACCCGAACGCCTTCGCCAACGCTTGACATTGACCGGCGGTCGGGTAGAGGCGGAAGTTGTACCGCAGCTGCACGCCGATCATTCAAACACCACCGACGCGGTAGGTATTGTGTTTTCGCGCTTCATGTTCATTTGGTCTTCGTGACCAAGCATCGGCGTGAGGTGCTGGCAGGGGAGCGCATCGACTTCCTGCGTGGAGTGTTCGCCAAGATGTGCGCCGACTTCGAAGCACACCTGGTCGAGACGAATGGCGAGAACCGCGGCTAACCCCGGCCTTCAGGCCGGGGAGGACGTCAACTCTCACGCGAGTGTCAGCGGCTCGCCGGCGGAAGGGCGGCGTCATCGTCCGGTTCGGCGAGCCGGTGGGTGGCGTCAACAGCGCCGTCAACCGGCGGCTCGGGCGCCAGATCAACGTCGGTGACGATCTCAGCCGGTGGCGCCTCCTGGGCCGGCGCGAGCGCGGCGCGCTGCATTCGCGCCGACCACCACTCACGCAAGGCGATCTGCAGGATCGCCACCACCGGGATCGCCACCAGCGCCCCGACGATCCCGCCCCTGGTGGCGCCGACCAAGACTGCCCCGATGACCAGCAGCGGGTGGAGGTTCACGGTGCGCCGGTGGATCAACGGCTGCAGCAGGTGGTTCTCCAGCTGCTGGTAGAGGATGAACGCCGCGCCCCAGATCACCGCGTCGGTGGTGGAGGAGAACGCGCAGACCGCGCCGACGATCACCGCCGCGACCGCCGACCCGACCAGCGGGATGAAGCACAGCAAGAACATGAGCACCGCCAGCGGGAGCACATGCCCGACCCCGAGAGCGAGGAGGACAAGCGCGGTGAAGGTCGCGCCCAGCAGCGCGATCGCGCACATCCCGAGCGCGTACCCCGCAACGGCGTGGTAGGCGCCGTAGAGGATCCGCTTTGCCCGCGGCTGGTGGATGAGCGGCACCAGCAGCAAACCCCGCCCGACCAGCCGCTTCCCGTCGATGAGCAGGTAGATGCTGATCACCCCGACGGTGACCGCGCCGGCGACCGCGGACACCACCCCGGTCGCCAGGCCGGACAGCAGATCCAGTGAGGAGGCGACCCGCCCGGGGAGCTGCTCGGCCGCCTTGGAGAGCTTGTCGGTGATGTTGTAGCGGTCGTCGTAGTCGGCGAACCACGCGGACTCCCGGAGGCGGTCGAGCATCCCGGGCACCTGGTCGGTGAGCTGGCGGACACCGTCGATGAGATGGGGGATGAGAAGCAACCCGCAGGCGGTCGCGGCCGCGAGGAACGCAAGGTAGGTGACGATGACCGCCGCCGCGCGCGGCAGGTGGCCGATGAGCGGCAGGCGGACGCGGAGGATCTGCTCGACGATCGGGCCGAGGGCGCACGCGATGAACGCCGCCAGCCCGAACAGCACGAGCACGCTTTTGATCTGCCACAAGAACCACACCGCGGCGAGCGTCGCGACGACGGTGAGGGTGATGCGCGCGACATCGGCGGAGCGGACCGAGTGGTACTGCGGGGGCTGGCCCATGCGGCTGACGCTATGGGCCGCACGCGGACGCGCCCGGTTCTCTCAACCAGCGCGAAGAAACACTGGCGGCTGGTCGCGCGCAGCGCGGGAAAGTGCGGTGCGCGTGCGGGTGGCGCGCTATGGTGTGCGCGTCATGCGCCGCTTGTATCTCAGCAGCAGCTCGTTTACCACCGGCCCTGTCGGAGGTGACGTCCTGCGCTGAGCGCAACCGGCGACGTCCGATCCGGCGGGGCGGCTCACCAGCCGCCCTTTTTCGTGCCCTCACGCGGGCAAGCAGCCGACATAGGCGCCGGCGCGCGGCGCCGCCCGAGACCAGCTCGGCGAGGTAGCTCAGCAGGTAGAGCGGAGGCCTGAAACGCCTCGCGGCCCCGGTTCGAGCCCGGGCCTCGCCACTGCACATAGCCCGCCTGTCAGGTGGGCGCACGAACCCTCATGCAGGGGTATCCAAGCGGTCAACGGAAGCGGTCTGTAAAACCGCCGGCGCGCGCCTTCGCAGGTTCGAATCCTGCCCCCTGCACTCCACATAGGCCCGGGCGGGATGCGCTACGGGCCGCGCGATCCCAGCTTGCCTCGGATGGGTGGCTGAGCGGTCGAAAGCACCCGCCTGCTAAGCGGGTAGAGGGCGATGAGCGCTCTCGCGGGTTCGAATCCCGCCCCCTCCGCTCACCGGCCCCGCCGAACGCGGGGACCTCGGAAGGGTGCCGGAGTGGTTGAACGGGCCCGCTTCGAAAGCGGGTAGGTGCCCGCAACAGGCGCCTCGTGGGTTCGAATCCCACCCCTTCCGCTCACACCGCCAGTCCGGGGCGAGTAAGGCGCCGACCGCAACGCGGCCGCACATCTGTGCTATTTCGACGCTTCTGCGTGCCCGTATCGCCTGCTCCCGCGAAACCTCCGTCCTCCTGAACCTGTGGCGTTACACTCATTCCACGATGGGGCGAGGAGCAGGCGCGTCATCCTCAGCCGTAACCGCTGCCCGCGCCAGGGACCGCGGGCCAGTCGGGCAGCTGGAAGACAAGCAGCCCCCGCACCGCACCCCGGTCCACCCGGACGCTGGCGAATTCGACGAGCTCAAGAGACGCCTGCTTCAGTCCTACGCGCATCATCCCCGTTACCACGCAATGCGCAGCCTAAGCGGGCTCCTTTCAGATGAGCTGCTCATCGACTTGCACATCTCGGAGGTGGCCGCCGCTGAGCTTACCATGGGAAATGATGGTCCACTGACGGACATGCGCCGGCGGCTCCTGAACGCCTATCTGTCCACGCGGCTTCGGGAAGCTCTACCCCTACTCGTTGAGACGGGCGATCTCACGACCGAGCAAGCTCGCGCCCTCGCGAAACTGCCCGTCGGCGACAGCATCGGATCGCCACAGCAATGGTCTGCCCTCCGCCTTGCGCACTTGCGCCATCATCAGGACGTCCTGCGGACCACCTATCTGAACTCAGAGAGCGTCGAGCGCAGGCGCGCTGGAAAAGCGGCGATCAATCGCCTCGAATGGTCTGCGCTGAACGAACGCAGGAACGCAGAGAGCCCAGGTGCGCCTGAAAGCACCGCCCTCGATCTCATCCTGGCCAGGACCCTCTCTCTCCCTGAAGTACAGGACCTGTATGACGACGATGAGCTTGAGCGCTATCGGGCCGCTATCAGGGCAGACACCGGAAGGTCCACCTCTGCCGCCATCATTTTTACTGACTTCGACGCGCTGTATCGGTTCTGGGGCGATGACTTGTTGTCTCGGGGCGCAGCCGCACCTGATGGGACGGTCGTCCTCTTGGACCCAGGCGCCTACCGCCTAGAGGTTGAGAAGTTCGGATACTCACAGCTCCTCTTGCATGAGCTCATTCACTCCGTGCAGCCTGACTTTGGTGGGCCGAGAGATGCCGCGGGCGACTGGGGTACGAGTGATGAGCGGTTTGTGTTCGAGGGCGCGACGGAGGCTTACGCGCTGCAGCTGAGCGATGATCTAGCTACGAAGCGCACGGTAGACCCCAGGTGCATGTTTTATGTAGCTGAAGCTACCTTCATCCAGGAGGCGGCCTCTGCCGTCGCTGGCGGCGATAGCGATCGTGCACGCGAGATCATCCGAAACCTCGGCGCTGAGGCCAATGAGATGAGCTCGATTAATCAACTCAGCTGCGTCCTCCTCGGCGACGACGGCGAGGCATCGCGCGCTCTGCTAAAGCGGATGCTCCGCGAGTACCGACAGCGACTGTCGTCCTGCGGCGGAGCAACTCACGGCGAAATCGCCGAACAAGCCCGCAGCGTACTCAGCGAACATCTCCCGACGCCGCCGGGCTAGGGCGCAGGCATCGGGGTGAAGGGAAAGCTTGGGGGCCGCCGTGGAGCGAGCTCCCATCCTGGCGGACCCGGAGCTTGCTACGACGGCGGGAGCCGCCTGATCAGAGACCCCGCTGCGCTAACTCGACGTGTCGAAATGGTCGGTTTCGCGGTGTCGAAACTGTCGGGTACACCGCCTGCTGAGACACGGGTTGGCGAACACGCCGCGACCGAGCTCCCCGGCTACCAGGATTCGTCCGCAGTGCTCCGGCCTTCAGGCCGGGGGTGAAGCGGACGCTTTCGTGTGGCGGGGCAAAAACAGCTGATCCGCCGCCGCGCCGATAGTGTTCGGTTTGGCCCATAGGCCAAAAACGACAATGATCTAGCGCGCAGCTTTGGAAACTAGGTGGATCTAGCGCAGCTCCGACAACTAGAAGGATTTAGCGTGCAGCTGCGGTACAACTTCCGCCTCTACCCGACGCCGGGTCAGCGGCAAGCGCTGGCGAAGGCGTTCGGGTGCGCGCGGGTGGTGTACAACGATGGGTTGCGCATCCGCCAGCAAGCCCACGCCGCCGGGCTGCCCTACATCAAGGACGCCGAGCTGCAACGCCGGGTGATCACCGAGGCGAAGAAGACACCCGAGCGGGCGTGGCTTGCTGAGGTGTCCGCGGTGGTGCTGCAACAGGCGGTGGCGGACCTGAACGCAGCCTACCGGAGCTTCCTCGCCTCGGTAACGGGCAAGCGCAAGGGGCCCAGGGTCGCCCCGCCGAAGTTCAAATCACGCAAGGATCGCCGCCAGGCGATCCGGTTCACCCGCAACGCCCGTTTCGCGATCACGGATGGCGGAAAGCTTCGCCTGCCGAAGATCGGGGACGTACGGGTTCGCTGGTCTCGCGATCTGCCGTCAGAACCATCCTCGGTCACCGTGATCCGGGACGCGGCCGGGCGGTACTTCGCCTCCTTCGTCGTCGAGGTCGACCCCGAGCCGCTGCCGGAGACTGATGCCGAGGTTGGGATCGACCTGGGGTTGACGCACTTCGCTGTCCTGTCAGACGGGCAGAGGATCGCCAGCCCCCGGTTTCTTCGCCGCGCCGAGCGGCGGTTGAAGAGAGCGCAGAAGGCCCTCTCCCGCAAGAAGCAGGGCAGCAAGAACCGGGCCAAGGCCCGGCTGAAGGTCGCCAAGGCGCACGCGCGGGTGGCCGACGCGCGCCGGGACTTCCACCACCAGCTCTCCACGAAACTCATCCGCGAAAACCAAGCGGTGTACGTGGAGGACCTGGCGGTCAAGGGCCTGGCGCGCACCCGGCTGGCCAAGAGCGTCCACGACGCAGGCTGGGCTCAGTTCGTGGCGATGTTGGAGTACAAGGCCGCCCGGTACGGGCGGGTCTTCGCCCGGGTCGGCCGGTTTGCGCCCACCTCGCAGATCTGCTCTGCCTGTGGCGTGCTCGACGGTCCCAAACCGCTGCACGTCCGCACCTGGACGTGTCGGCATTGCGGCACCGTCCACGACCGGGACCTCAACGCCGCGAAGAACATCATCGCCGCCGGGCGGGCGGAGAGGCTAAACGCCTGTGGAGCCGGCGTAAGACCGGGGCTTGCCCTGGCTGCTGGCGGTGAAGCAGGAACCCACCGAGGTGTCGCGTAAGGCGGCGCGGCAGGAATCCCCGTCCTTCAGGACGGGGAGGACGTCAAGGCCGCCGCGAGGTCGTGATGATCTCCGCGAATCGGTTCGACGAGATGGTCGCTCGCGAGGGGGACGCCGGGTGCCCCAGTCGCTGCTGTGCGAACAGCGACCACGCGATGTCGCTCACGAGCTGACGCTGGAAGAAGCCCGTCGGCGGCGAGCGCGCTGGAGCGACGCCCAGCTGACCGTGAACGGCTGGAGCTGAAACCGGGCGCGGCGGCCCGGGCGCGACCTACGTTCGCGCCGCGATGGCCGCCTGCGCCTACCACCCCGAGGTTGAGACGCTGTTGTCGTGCGCTGCGTGCGAGCGCCCGGCGTGCGTGGACTGCATCCGCCACACCCAGATCGGCACCCGCTGCTTTGCGTGCGCGCAAGGCAAGGATCCCGACATCGTCGAGCAGCTCATGCGCGCCGAGCCTTCTGATGAGCAGCTGGAACGCCAGGCGCAGATCGGCAAGCAGGTCTGCGCTGGCGGGGCGGTCGCGCTGCTTCCGTCGCTGCTCAGCCCGTTCTTGTCCGGGGTCGCGGGGCTGGCGGTCTGCGCAGTGCTGGCGCGCCGCTACGGCGCGGCGACCCGCAGCATGCTGGGCGCGGTGTGGGGGATGCTCACCCTGCAGCTGGTGGCGATCCCCGCGCTGGTGTTCAAGACGGTGACGGCAGACGGGGGGAAGCTCACCGCAGACGCGATCCTGCAGGCCCGCTTCGACGAGACCGTCGCGGTCGTCTGCGTGGCGCTGACGGTCTCGTTGTCGGTGTGGCTTGCCCGGTGCGCCTGGCAGTCATCGCGCGAGCTCATCAACGCCGGGCGGGCGACACTCGCCGGCGCGCTGGGGTCCTGCACGGTGGTGGCGGTGGGGATCAACGTCGCCGAGCTGGCGTTCATCCTCCCCAGGGTCGGCTAGCCGGCGAGCAGGTCGTCGGCGGCCTCGGGCCGCTGCCCGGTGACGGCCTCACCGAAGGCGACCGACTGCTCATGCCAGTCGCGGGCGAGCCGCTCCCAGTCCAGGGTGAGCACGTCGGGGAGGGACAGGTCGTCCACCAGGCGCACCTGGATGTCGTGCCGCACCCCACCACCGGTGCCGCCGCCGAGGTCCATGCCGCGGCGGAACGTCGCGGCCGTCACGTTCACCGACACCAGCGACAGCGGGCTTGGCGTGAGCGGCAGCTGTTGCGCGATCGCCAGCAGCCGCCCGGCCGTGGCGTCCACCTCCCCGCCGGGGACCGTCGGCGCGTGGTAGATGCGCTCGACCTGCAGCGACACCCCGTCGGGAACAGCGACGCCGGCGGCGCCTTCTGCCCGGCTTGCGCCGGCTTTGAGCTCGTCACGTTCCAGCTCGATCCCGTCCAGGTCCGACTGCAGATAGGTGAACACGCAGGTCATGTAACCGAACGGGGACGGCGGCTCGGTGAGGTAGCTGTCGAGCGTGTAGCGAACCTCGCCGTTGGTCGACATCGACATCCAGCTGCGGACGGTGTGAAAGCGCAACGCCGCTTCACGGGCGAACCGGTCGATGGCGACCATGAACGGGTTGCCGGGGAAGAGCATGCGCGCACTGTGCGCGCGCACCGGTCGCACACGCCGAGGTTTCGTGTCAGCGCGAAGACCGCTTCGGCGCCTGTTCGGGCCGGGCGAAGCCGACGGCGCCGGACCGCAAGACGGGTCAGGCGGCTGCGGTGAGGATGCGCGCGACGGCGAGCTCGGCCTCGGTTGCCGCGTAGTTGCGGATGCCGAGCGGCACGGCGACCCGCCCGTCCGGATCATCCGGGTTGAGCGGAACGAGCTGAACCCAGTCGCCGGCGACGGTGTCGAACCACACCTCAAGCTCCTCGCCGGCATGCGGCTGGGTGCGTGCACGCTCGGTGATGCAGCGAGGGCAGCCGATGGTGGCGGCGCGCCTGAGCGCGACAGCGACGTCTTCTACCGCCCGGTTGACGTCGACGTCGTCGCCGAGAGGAAGGTGAGTTCCGCCGCACTGGCGGCACGGCCGCCAGAGCGCCCACCGCCCGTCGTCCGCCACCGACAGCGTGGGGGTGTCGCGGTCGATCTCCTCCGGGGCGGTTGCGATGCGCAACGCCGCCCAGTTGCCGTCGAGCAGGTCGGTGATCGCATGGTGCAGCTGCTGGGGGGCGTTGAAGCGCCTGATCCCGAGGGGCACGGTGACCGCGCTGTCAAGCCCGGGAAGCGGCATGGTGACCATCCACCCCCAGCCGGTCGGGTCAAACCACGCATACGGCTCCTCCACCGGTCCGCTGGCAGACCGGTGCAGCTCGGCGGCGCACGCCAGGCAGATGCCGTTGGTGGAGGCGAGCGTCTCCTCGGCTTCGGCGTGGGCGCCCTCTTCGTCTGTGGCGGTGAGCGGCAGCGTGGTCCCGCCGCAGCGTTCGCAGGCGATCGACAGCACCCACCCGTCCCCGTCCGGGGCTGGGAGCACGCCGGCGTGCGCGGCGTGCAAGCGCGGGGTGTCGCTCACCTGTTCCATGACGTGTTCAAGCTAGGGCGGCGGGCCGGATGGAACTTCATCGCCGCCGCGATCCGGGCGTGATCGCGTTCACAGGGTCGCGGCGCGCGCCCACTGGTCGAACAACGTGCGCCGCAGGGGGCGGGGGAGGTAGTCGCCGAGCACCGACGCGGTGATCGCCCGCGCCGAAGCTTCGGCGGCGCGTCGCCAAATGCCGCGCAGCTCCGGCTTGCTCACGGGGAGTGTGCGGCGCACGGCGTTGCGGGCTGCGTGGTCGGCGAGCGCGACCGCGCCGCGGCGGCGGGCGACAACGGCGAGCTCCTGGGCGCGCTCTTGGGCGCGCTCGTCGGCCTCCAGCTCGGACAGCTTCGCGATCGCCCGCGGGTGGAGGCGCTCCAGTGCCCAGAGGGTGCGGACGACCTCCTGGCCGTAGGGGCCGAACATCTCCGCCGCCGGGCGTTCGGCTACGACGTTGAGCTCGAAGAACCGGTAGCGGTCTGGTTCGCGAGCCTCGCTCACCGGGCTGCCGGAAACCAGAAACAGCCGGCACGGCCACGCGTTCACCAGCTCGTCCGCGGCCTCACCAGGCACCGCGGCCGCCTGGAGGGCGTCCGCGTAACGGTCCCCGGGTTCGACGCGGATCGTCTCACCCGGTTGGACTAGCACGTCGGGGTGCAGCAGGTCACGCCCGTTGGCTGCGGTGATCATGAAGAAGTACTCCACGCCCGAACACTGCCCCGCCGAGTCCGGGCAGGCCGGGGTTTTCGACTCACGGAATCCAGGCGACCCAGTGTTGGACCTACCAGATGCGTCCCAGTGCGCCGGGCTTCAGCCCGGTGGTGAAGGGACGCTCGGGGCATAGCCCCGATCAGAGAGGCCGGTCCTGCTGCTCGATGTACTGCCGCAGCACCGACAGTGGTGCACCGCCGACCGACCCGGCGAAGTAGGAGCCTGACCACAGGTGCTTCGCCCGCCAGTAGTGGCGC